>ERZ824473.1159-NODE-1159-length-39574-cov-4.650118_pt1 | contig 39574 bp, 42 predicted proteins | sample MGYA00519874_ERZ824473 | MGnify/ENA primary metagenome ERZ824473 (study PRJEB31778, sample SAMEA3449151) | human gut metagenome | biome: human gut; feature: human-associated habitat; material: faeces | place: United Kingdom | collected 2010/2012 ... | reverse complement strand
GTATGGGCAAACATGAATAGTGATGCAGCAAGAGCAAATACAATAACCTCAATCAAATTACAAGTAAAAAATGGTGATATGGTAGTAGCAGAACAAGTAGTAACAGCAAACGAAGATTGGAAACATACATTTACAGAGTTACCATTATATGACGAAAATGGAAACAGAATCACATATACAATTGATGAAGTTGTAGCAAATGCTGAAGACCAAACAAAATTAGATTTATATGTAAAAACAATAGACCAAGCAAAAGGAATAATCACAAATACATTTGATCCAAGCAAAGTGCAAGACGAAAAAATAACACTTATAATGACAAAGGTATGGCAAGACAATAATAATTTATTTAATACAAGACCATTAGAAGTTAAATTAACAGTTGATAATAAAGAGTATAAATTAACAGGAGACATGAATGCTGAAAAATGGACTGCTGAAACAGCAGAGTTAAAGAAATATGATGAACAAGGTAATTTAATCAATTATACTGCAACAGAAAATACAGTACCAACAGGATATGAAAAGGTATCAGAAGAAGGTTTAACTGTAACAAATAGAGCAAATGAATTAATAAGTAAAACAGCATATAAAGTAGATGCAAATGGCAATATTGGAAGCCCAGCTACAAATAAAGATACATTTGCAGCAAACGAAACAGTATATTATAAAATTACATTAACAAATGCTGGAAGTGAGCCAATTTCAAAAACAGTAACAGATGAAATTCCATTAAGATTAACATTAAATACAGTTGATGGAAAAACTGGAGAAAGTGGAACAACTGATAAAGGAGATAATTGGACAGTTACTAAAAATGATAAAAAACAATCAGTAGTAACATGGGAAGTAACAAACTTAGCAGCACGTGAAGCAAGAGAATTAATAATAAAAGCAACAGTTGTAGCAGAAGCAGAATATAAAGATATATGTAATAAGACTATTGATGGAATAACAGCAAATACTGCAAAACTATTTGTAAGAAAAGATGGAAAAGTACCATATGAAGGTAGTGGAACTGGATATGATGCATCACTATATACAGGAGAACTAGGAACAGTTTACTTAAATAGCTCAGATTTACACTATGATACTAATGCAAACTTAAAGAATGATGATCTATATTATTTGATAAAAAATAATAATATAATAACAGATATGGTTGCAAAAGGAATAACAAGAACTCAATTAGTCGATGCGTTAAAAACAAATGGAACAACATTAGCTGATGATGAAGTTGTAGTATGGTATGTAATAAAGAATGAATCTGATGGATATCACATAGATGGTGTAATCAGAAAGATTTCATCATTAACAGAAATTACTAATACAGCTTTTACAGATAAAGTAAGCTCAGACTCAACAATAAAATTAGAAGATATTGAAATTGGCCAAAGAGGAAGCATAACAGTAAAAAGTATTACATCTTCAACAGATACTGTTTCAACACCAATGGATGTAGTATTTGTACTAGATACTTCTGGAAGTATGACATATCCTTTAAAAGGAAAAAATGAAACGGCAGTAGAAAATAGTAGAGCTAAAGCTATGGTAAATGCTGTAAATAGTTCTATCAAAACTATAATGAGCAAAAATAAAGAAAGTAGAGTAGGTGTAGTTGGATTTAGTGGAGATGCATCAACAATTATACCATTAGGAAACTATGCTCAAAATATAGATTATTTAACAAGAGAATATTCAGCAGGTGGTTTGATGTATAGCAGTAGCCAAACAATAAAATCTAATGTTGGAAATAAATTATCAAGACAAGTAACAGGAGGAACTAATACACAATCAGGTATAAAATTAGGTGCAGAAATGCTTACAAGTAATCAGAATACAACAACAGCAACAGTTATCTTAAAAGACGGAACAACAAAAACTATAACTCGTACACCATTATTAATCTTAGTTACAGATGGTAAACCAACATATTATTATGACAATGCAACTGCAACAGGAAAGGTTAATGGATACGGATATACAAATGAAACAAACGAGAATTACTATTATTGGACATTAAGAACAGCAAAATATTATAAAGATCAAATAACAAATAAATATTATCCAAAAAATACTGATAAAACAGCTAAAGTATTTACAATAGGAATTGGATTAAAAGGAAATGAAGCAGTAGCAATGTTAGATCCAACTGAAAAAAATGTAAATGCATGCAACAACAATAATAGTCAGCAAAAAGCACTATATAAGTTAATTACAGACAATGGAAAAATAGCACCAGGTGCATATAGTTATGCAACTGGAAGTAAAACAGGAGAAATAACAGAAAGCGACTTAACAGGCTTCTTAAATACATCTATAGATTCTTCAACAGATAATGAAAAAAATAGAGCAATAACAACAGAAGAATCTAAAGCAAGAAGAGTTGAACTTGGAACAATTAATGAAGAAAAAGAATTTTCATTAACAGTTGGAACAGATAGTTACACAAGTTTAAAGGCAGCAATGAAGGCCGGATATGTAAAAAAAGCAACATCAACAACATATTATTTAGACTTAAGTGAAATTTCAAGGTCAACTAATGTTGAAATAGTTTACTGGAACTAGCTAGTATTGAAGTCAAAAGTAAAAAGGATCGCCAAGCGGTCCTTTTTATATTGTTTTAATAGGTAATTAATTTATGCGTATAATCTAAATTACCAATAGAATCATATTCATATCCTAAAGTGTAAACATTAGTAGCCCAAATGTCTTTTTCAAGCAATTGTTTCAAATTTTTATTTGGATTACTATCCATAAATTTTTTTACAGAAGATATCATAGTTAATTTTTTATTTCTTTTAGAAATTTCACTAATTAACTCACGTCCTTTATCATTAAAACCTAAAATTCTTACATAAGGTTTTGTGACTTTAGAAAGTTGCATATCTTTTTTTGTAATGCCAAGAATAGCATATAAAAAAATACGCTGTAATCTAGTTTGAGTATATCTTTTAGTATTTATAATTGATAATAATTCAGAAACAGTGTTACATTGGTTAACTGCGGATTTTATTGCAAATTCAAGACCTTCAGAAACATCTGGTAAATTTGCAATTTCATTTGTAGACATTTTTCTTAATGTATAAATAATTATTTCATCAAAATCTGAAATGTCTTTAACAATATTTCCATTTTCCATTGCATTATTTAAAATATTATAAGAGGCTTCTGGCATAAAACTTTGCAAAATGTCTGAATGATGAGTAGCACATAACTTACGAAGAGAAGTAGCACTAGCAAATTGTGAATCAGTAGGTATTGTATTATCATTATAATTGTTTCCTTCACGTTTAATTGTAATGGGCTGGATAATACTTTTTTGTCTTTTTAAAGCTTTTAAATACTCAATACCTAAAATGTTGTTGGAAGAAGAAAGAACATTTGCAAATCTACGAACATCATTTAAATACATCATTAAAGCTCTTTCTCTGGCCTTAGGAAATGATACACCTTTATCTAATTCATGTGATAATAAAGTTTTATATTCTGGTGGTTCGTTAGCTAAAACATCTGTAACTTGTTGTAAAATAGAAATGTCACTACATTCACTGCCAAAAGCAACAAAGTCTACAATTCCTAGAGAATCAAGGATTTTAATTGCACCAGAGGCAAAATTTTCTGCACTAGAAATTGCATAAACAGTAGGAAGCTCTATAACTAGGTCAATGCCATTTTCAATAGCCATTTGAGCTTTAGACCATTTGTCGACAATAGAAATATCACCTCTTTGAGTAAAATTTCCACTCATGACAGTAATAGAATAATCTGAATTTGTAATCAATTTTGCTGTATTTAAATGATAAAGGTGTCCATTGTGAAATGGATTATATTCAGCAATTATGCCTAAAACATTACTCATTAAAACCCTCCTAACATATTGAAAAATTCATAATTTATGATATAATCTTATCACAAAACATAAAAAAAGCAAATACTTATAATAAAATATGAAAGGAAAATTTCAATATGGAAGATAAAATTATTATATATACAGATGGTGCTTGTTCTGGAAATCCTGGTCCAGGAGGTTGGGGAGCAATTTTAATGTATAAAGATGCAAAAAAAGAAATTTCTGGGGGATGCAAACAGACAACTAATAATATAATGGAAATTACAGCTGTTGTTGAAGCTTTAAAATGCTTAAAGGTAGAAAGTGACGTACAAGTTTATAGTGATAGTGCATATACAGTAAATGCTTTTAAACAAGGTTGGATATATAATTGGATGAAAAATGGTTGGAAAACTTCAAATGGTTCAGCAGTAAAAAACAAAGAACTTTGGCAAGAATTATATGCATTAACCAAAAAACATAAAGTAGAATTCATAAAAGTAAAAGGACATGCTGATAATGAATTTAATAATAGATGTGATGAGATGGCAAGAGAAGCAATAAGCAAGTTGTAACTTTTATTGTATAAAAAATCCTAAATTGTATAAAATAATATAAATTTTATGCAAAGGGTGGATAAGATGAAAAGAAAAATAATTGGTTTTATTTCAATAATGTTATTAGTAGTTACATTTATAACAGTATTAGCTATGCAAAATAATGAAGTATTAGCATTATCCAAATATGGTTCTAGAGGAAGCGAAGTTAGAACGATACAAGAAAAATTAAAAAGATGGGGATATTATACTGGCGGAGTTGACGGAATATATGGAAGTTTAACTGTGTCTGCAGTAAAAAAGTTTCAACAGAAAAATGGTTTAACTGTTGATGGAATTGCAGGAACAAAAACGCTTGCTGCAATGGGAATAACTAGCAGTTCATCTTCTAGCGGAAGCTCTACTAATAATTCATCAAATGTAAATTTACTAGCCAGAGCAATTTATGGAGAAGCAAGAGGAGAACCATATACAGGACAAGTTGCAGTTGGAGCAGTTATAATGAACAGAGTAAAAAGTAGCAAATTTCCAAATACAATTGCAGGGGTAATTTATCAAAGTGGAGCTTTTGATGCAGTATCAGATGGTCAAATAAATTTGAATCCAGATAGTACATCAAAAAAAGCAGCACAAGATGCATTAAATGGATGGGATCCATCATATGGAGCAATTTATTATTTTAATCCAAGCACTGCAACTAATAAATGGATTTGGTCAAGACCAATGACTGTAACTATTGGAAAACATAGATTTTGCAAATAAAAAAGCACTTCACATATAGTGAAGTGTTTTTATCTATCTTTTTAATCTAATTAAAATAGCAATTCCTAATAAAATTAATAATACTCCAACAACAATTAAACAAATACATAAAATATTTGTTAATTCTAAATCAAAGTCAGAAGTAGTAACAGTTGATGATAATGTAGAGCTACTAGAATTGCTAGAAGTATTAGTATTACCTAAATTCATATCGACAGCTGCAAAAACATAAGAACAACTTGATATTATAATTAGTGCTATTGATAAAATTACCATAAATTTCAAGACTTTTGACATTTGTATATACCTCCTATAAACTGTACAAATTTAACAACTAAATATTCTGACAATATAATATCAAAACTGCAAAAAAAAGTCAACAAAAAAATAAAAATGGACATCAAAAGAACACAAAATTATGATATACTTCACTTGAAAAGGAGGAAATAAGATGCCTTACATAGAATTTAAAAATGTTTGTAAAGAATATAAAATGGGAGAAGTAAAAATAAAAGCATTAAATAATACAAATTTTAGTATAGAAAAAGGAGAGTTAGTTGTAATTGTTGGACCATCAGGTGCAGGAAAAACAACAACACTAAATATATTAGGAGGAATGGATACTGCAACATCTGGTTCTGTAACTATAGATGGAAAAGAAGTAACCAAATTAAAAAATAAAGAACTTATAAAATATAGAAGAGATGATATAGGTTTTGTATTTCAATTTTATAATTTAGTTCAAAATCTTACTGCAAAAGAAAATGTAGAATTAGCAACTCAAATTTGTAAAGATTCTTTAGATCCAGTGGAAGTATTAGAAAAAGTTGGATTAAAAGACAGAATGAATAATTTTCCTTCACAATTATCAGGAGGAGAACAACAAAGAGTTGCAATAGCAAGAGCAATAGCTAAAAATCCCAAACTTTTATTATGCGATGAGCCAACAGGAGCATTAGATTATAAAACAGGAAAACAAATATTAAAATTATTACAAGATACAGCAAGAAAAGAAAATATGACTGTTTTAATAATAACACATAATACAGCAATAGCACCAATGGCTGATAAAGTAATTCATTTTAAGAACGGTACAGCTGAAAGCATAGAAATAAATGAAAATCCACAACCAATAGAAGAAATTGAATGGTAGAGGAGTGATATGATGAAAAAAGCGTTATTAAGAGATAGCATAAAAGAAATAAAAAATACGTATAAAAGATTTATTTCTATATTAGTAATGGCATTTTTAGGAGTAGGATTTTTTGCAGGCTTAAGAGCAGCTTCACCTGATATGTTAGACACTATTGATAAATTTTATAGAGATAGCCAAGTATTTGATATAAAGATATTATCAACATTAGGATTAACAGAGTCAGATATAGACGCATTGAAGAATGTAGATGGTGTAGAAAATGTTGCAGGAAGCTACGAAGTTGATGGAAAAATAAAATTAGATAAAAAAGAAATTATTACAAAATTAATAACTGTTGGTGACATAAACAAGCCAATCTTATTAGATGGAAATTTGCCACAAAATGCGGATGAATGTGCAGTAGAAGAAAGCTTTTTAGAAGCAAATAATAAGAAAATTGGAGATATAATTCAAGTTGATGTTGAGAAAACTAAAAACGATAATGGAGATGAAATTGAATATTTAAAGAATAATCAATTAAAAATAGTTGGAACAATTCAAAGTCCATTATATGTTTCAAGAGATAGAGGAACAAGTAAACTTGGAAATGGAAAAATAAATTATTATATGTATATTTCAAAAGATAATATTAATGCAAATGAAATATACACAAGTATTTATGTAACAGCCAAAACTACTGAACAAACAGCTAGCACTAAATATGAAGATTATATAGAACAAATTAAAAATAATATAGAAGAAATAAAAAGCGAAAGAGAGCAGGCTAGAAGAAATCAATTAGTGGAATTAGCAAATGGAAAGGTAGCAGATGCAGAAAATGAATTGAATACACAAAAGCAAGATGCAGAGACAAAAATTAATGATGCAGAAGAAGAATTGCAAGAGGCACGTAAAAAAATAGAAGATGGGGAAAAAGAGATTGCAACAAATAAAAAGAATGCAGATACTCAATTTACAAATGCACAAAAAGAGATAGATTATGCAAGAGCACAATTACAAGGAACAAATTCGATATTAGATCAAAAAGAACAAGAACTAAATTTAACAAAGAGCAAGACATATGCACAAATAACTGAAGCTCAAAATAAAATTAATGAATCTAAAAAAGAATTAGAAGATGGCGAACAAGAACTTGCAAAAAACAAAGAAGAATTCAATACAAAAATTGCTGATGCAGAAGCAAAACTACAAGAAGCAAAAGATAAAATAAATGATATAGAAAATCCAAAATGGTATATATTAGACAGAAATTCAAATGAAGGATATGTAGGAATTATACAAGCTACAAAAAGTATGGAAAATATAAGTAAAGTATTTCCAATTGTATTTTTCGCTGTTGCAGCATTAATATCTTTAACATCTATGACAAGAATGGTAGAAGAACAGAGAACACAAATAGGAACATTAAAAGCATTAGGATATAACCAATTTCAGATTATAAACAAATATATTTTATATGCAAGTTTAGCAAGTATTATTGGTGGAATAATAGGAATGTGTGTAGGATTTGAAACATTACCAAGAATAATCTGGATGTTATATATGATGATGTATCAAATGACACCTAATGTAGTAATAAGTTTTAATTGGAAATATGGATTGCTAGGCTTGATATTAATTTGTATATGTATAATAGGAGCAACAATTTATTCAGCAATTAGAGAATTAAAAGAAACTCCATCAGCATTGATGAGACCAAAGGCTCCTAAAGCAGGAAATAGAGTAATGCTAGAAAGAATAACCTTCATATGGAAACATTTGAATTTTAGCAATAAAGTAACAGTAAGAAATATCTTTAGATATAAAAAGAGATTTTTAATGACAATAATAGGAATTTTTGGATGCACATCATTAATTGTAACTGGATTTGGAATTAAAGATTCAATAAAAACAATAGTTCCAAATCAATATGAAAAAGTATTTTCATATAATATGCAAGTAAGTGTAAAAGATGATATATCTGAAGAAACTGAGCAAAAACTTGTAGCTGATTTAAGAGAAAATTCACAGATTCAAAAAGCGATAGAAACAGACATGACGTCTGTAACTGCAGTAAATGGCGATAATGAAGAAGACGTGCAAGTTATAATTCCAAAAGATAATTTTGATGGGGTAGTAAATTTATATGATGTTAAAAGTAAGAAAACAGTTGAGTTACAAGAAAATGGAATTTGTTTAACAGATAAATGTGCCCAATTACTTGGCGTTAAAGCTGGAGATACTATAAAATTAAAAGATGATAATAAAGAAATTGATGCTAAAATTTCTAATATAGTAGAAAACTATGTATCACATTATATTTATATGTCAAAAGCTACATATGAAAATTTATTTGGAGAGAAATACAATACAAATGTAATTTTCTTAAAAAATGTTGACTTGACAGAAGCGGAAGAAGATGAGTTAATAACAAATTTAATGAGTAAAGAAGGTGTTTCTTCTGCAACTAGAATTTCAAGTATGATGGGAATGATTGATGATACATTAAAATCTTTAAATTATGTTGTAATAATATTAATTGTTTCAGCCGGATTGCTTGCATTTGTAGTGTTATACAATTTAGCAAATGTAAATATAAGTGAAAGAATTAGAGAGCTTGCAACAATAAAAGTTTTAGGATTTTATGATAAGGAAGTATATGATTATGTCACAAGGGAAACAATAATCTTAACTATAATAGGAATAGTTTTAGGACTATTTGGAGGTTATTTCTTAAATTATTATTTAATTGGAACTTGTGAAATAAATACATTAAGATTTTGCAAAATAATAGAACCAATTAGTTATGTATATGCAGTCATAATTACAGTTGTATTTACTATGATAGTAAATATTGTTACTTATTTTGCATTAAAGAAAATTGATATGATAGAAAGTTTGAAAAGCGTAGAATAAAAGGAGGTAAGGTATGCTAAAACATGTAGATGAAAATAATTTTGAAGAGGAAGTTTTAAATTCTAAAAAAGCTGTATTAGTAGATTTTTTTGCGACATGGTGTGGGCCATGTCAAATGCTAGGACCTGTGTTAGAGAGAATAGGAAATTCAAGAGCTGATTTTGATATTGCCAAAGTAGATGTTGATCAAGCTCAAGAACTTGCTTTTAAATATGGAATTGAAGTTGTACCAACAATGTTAATCTTCAAAAATGGTCAAGTTATGAATACTTTAGAAGGTTTTAGAAGTGAAAGTGAAATTGTAGAAGAAATGGCTAAATATATGGAGGAATAGTGATGAAAGGATATCAATTAAATCCAGATAAAGAATATGTTATGAAAATTGTTGAAGGAATATATAGAAAAGATGGGCATTGTCCTTGTAGATTACAGGTTGATGATACAACACTTTGCCCATGTAATCAGTTTGTAAATGAAGGAATTTGCAAATGTAATTTGTTTGTGCCAATTCAAAAATAAGGTAAAAAATTTTTTCATAAATACTTGTCAAACTGAATAATATAATATATAATAAGCACAAATCCTGAGAATATAATTATATTTTCAGTTGCCTTTATTTGAAATGAGGTAGTATTATGAAAAAATTTTTATCAAATTACAAAACAACGATAGTTCTTTTAGTTGCTATTATCGTTGGAGCAATCGTAGGAATTATATTCCAAGAAAAAGCAACTATATTGCAACCTTTAGGAGACGTATTTTTAAATCTATTGTTAGTTATCATTGTCCCACTTATATTTTTAACGATAACAACATCAATTGCCAAAATGAAAAATCCAAAACGACTTGGAAAAATTATGATTACAATTATAGGTGTATTTGTTGTAACATCACTAATAGCTGTATTAGTAGGATTTGCAAGTACATACTTTGCAAAACTAGTTGATACAGAAGATGGAGAAAAAATAAAAGCATCACTAGAAGAAACAGAAACTTCTGATGAAGAAGAGGAAGAGTTAACAATTGCAGACAGAACAGTTCAATTGTTGACAGTAAATGATTTTAATAAATTATTGACAAAAGATAATATAATAGCAATATTAGTTGCATCAATAATTTGTGGAATTGCAATAAGGATGTCAGGAGAAAAAGGAAAAGCGGTATTAGACTTATTAATATCTGCAAATGAAGTTGTGCAAAACATTGTAAAAATTATAATGTATTATGCACCAATTGGATTAGCATGTTATTTTGCAGCATTAATAGGAACTTTTGGAGCTTCAATAGCTGTAGGATATTTAAAGACATTTGTTATATATACAATTGTAGCAGTAGCATTTTATTTTGTATTTTACACAATATATGCTTTTATAGCAGGAGGAAAAAAGGGAGTAAGAGTATTTTGGAAAAACGCAGTGCCATCAACTTTAACATCACTTGCTACATGTTCAAGTGCAGCATGTATTCCGGTTAATGTTGATTGTGCAAAGAAAATGGGAGTTCCAGATGATATTGCAGAAACAACAATACCAATGGGAACAAGTTTCCATAAAGATGGTTCTATGATAGGATCCGTATTTAAAATTATGTTCTTAGTTTGCTTGTTTGGAACTGCTATAAATACTCCAGCAGGAATATTACAAGTATTAGGAGTTGCAATTATTGCAAATTTATTGATAACAGGTGTTCCAATAGGTGGGGGAACAATTTCAGAAATGTTAATTATAACGATGATGGGATTTCCTGTTGCAGCATTACCAATACTTACAATGGTTGCAACAATAATAGATGCACCTGCAACAATGCTTAATGTTGTTGGTGATACAGTTTCATCAATGATGGTTACAAGAATCGTTGATGGTAAAGGTTGGATAAAAGAAGATAAAGAAGAAATTAAAGAAAAAGTAAATATATAGATTTAAGGTTTGCAAAATTAAGTCTCAAGTATTAGAATCCTAATATTGAGACTTAATTATTTTTTATAGATAGTTTTTTATATAAATTACAGATATTACAGTTATGACAAATTTTAATTCTTTTTTCAAAAACAAGTTGTAATGTATTGATAAAGTCTAGGTTACATGAAGGTTGAACTAGATGCAAATGTATTTTTTGTGGTAATAAATTTAGCAAAGTGTTTAAAATATAATCATTATTTGAAAAAGAAACATCTGACAAATATTTTGCATTTAGATTTTTTTTATCTATAGGAATTTGATTCATATTTTCATCTAATAATATAATTTCATCATTAAATGAAATGGCATGAACTTCTATGTTTGAAGAAGGTTGTGAATTTACATATAATCGTAAAAGAGAAATAAATTCAAGATATTCTCTTTCTATTATGAATTCATTAACAGAAAAGTCAACCAATTCTTCAAGTATTTTCCTATAATCAGCTAGTCTAAAATTTATGAAACCAGTTAGAATAATAGTGTTATTAGAAGAAATATATTCATAAAATATATCAAATAAAGCTAATTGTCTATTTTGAAATGAAAATTCGTCATCTTCACAAAGATTTTCTTCACATAGTTCTAGAATTTTATTTAATTCGGCATTTTCAAAATAAAAATAATTAGCATTTAATATGTTTTTTATAATATTTGGCTCAAAGTAATCTATTACTAAATAAGAAAGAATTGTAGCTAACTTTGTATAAAAAAGTTCTTTATCAATTCCAGTGTAATGTATAATTATGTTTTTATAATGTTTAAATTTTCTTTTAGAGAAAAATGTATTTAGCATATTGAAATTCGAAAATTCATTTTGCAAATAAGATAAAACTTCTTCATTATTAGTTTTTATACATAATGAACTCATAAATAGCTCCTTTTTTCTTGTTTTGTATAGTATTTGCTAAAAATAGAATTCTATACAGAACTAGAATATAATATTCTAAAAAAACAAAAATGCAACTTGTTTCATTGACAAAACCAAAGAAGCAGGCGATAATAATATTATCGTCTGCTTCTTTGACTTTTATAATTTATGATAAATATTATAATCAATATCAGGGAAAATACAATCCTTTAATTGAATATCTTTTAAAAATGATTTATCAATTTTATTGTCTTTAATTTCATAATATAATTTAGTAAAACGTCCGATGTGATCTTTAATACGTTTTTTTGCATAATCAACCATTGTACCATTTGTGATAATAAATAGCCAGCAACTTGTTTGTGCTAAAAGCAATTCTCTTGCAGCTTGGTTAAGAGCTTCTTTAACAATTCCATCTTTACGATTAGGATAAGTTGTTGCAAGTTCAATCATTCTTTCTGCTGCTTTATGTAAGTGACGATGAACATAGTCATTAGTAGGGTTTAACCAAACTCCACTATAACCATTTGCACCCCAACTTGAACGGCATGGTGTACTGACTTGGATTTCTGGATATTTATCTATATATTCAGAAGGTGTAATTAATTCGAAATTACAATCATCGTAATAAATCTTCTTAAATAAAATATATAACCAATAAGGACCTTCATACCACCAATGTCCATATAATTCAGCATCATAAGGGCATAGTATAATAGGTGGCTTGTCCATATATCCAGCAACATTTTCAATTTGTTCAGTACGAGAATTCATAAAATGTCCAGCTTGTCTTTCTGCAGAATCATGAGCCCATTGAATATCATAATAATCTTTTTGTTCAGTCTTTCCAGTAATTCTGTGATATTTTATACCAGTGTGAACACGAACTCCGTTATGAGCGATATAAGGTTTAATATAATCATAATCAGCTTCATAACCGATATCTCTATAAAATTCTCTGTAATTGTAATCTCCTGGATATCCATCTATTGAGCTCCAAACTTGTTGAGATGATTTCATATCACGTCCAAAACAAACTAATCCACCAGGTGAAACAATAGGTGCACAAGTTCCGTAGATAGGAGTAGGGTCTGCATATAAAATTCCATGAGATTCTACAATAGCATATTCAATGCCGAATTCTTTTAAATATTTATCAGCTTCTGGGACATATCCACATTCAGGTAACCAAATACCACGAGGTTTTCTTCCGAAAAATCTTTCATATGTTTGAACACCAACAGCAATTTGTGCTCTAATGGCTTCTTCATTAACATATAAAATAGGGAAGTATCCATGTGTTGCACCACAAGTGATAATTTCTAATACTCCAATATCTTGAAAATGTTTGAATTGTTCTATAATGTTACATTTCCACACATCTCTAAAAAGATGTAGGTCATTTGAATATCTATCATAATAATAATGAGAAAGTCTATTAACTCTTTCATTATCTTTAGTTCTTTCAATTTCTTTTCCTGAAAGTTCTATTAATTTTTCTAAATAATGAATATATTTTTGTTGCAATAATTTGTTATCAAACATTGAAAGTAGAGTAGGGGTTATGGACATTGTAATTCTAAAATTAACACCTTCATCAACTAATTTTTGATAACTTTGTAATAATGGTATATATGTTTCTGAGATTGCTTCATATAACCATGATTCTTCCAAGTAATCATCACTTTCTGGATGATGTATAAATGGAAGATGTGCATGTAATACGAAACTTACATATCCTTTTTTTTGCATTTTATTTCTCCTTTTTTGTTAAATAATGCCGTAGGTGAATTTCCTACGACATATGTGTTCTAAAAAAATCTTGATGACATACTTCCTGATGAAGGATTTCCGCCAGAAGATGGATTATTTGTAATTCTGTCAAATAGTGAAATATCTTCATTTTGATAAATACCAGCATACATGTTTTGTAATAATTTTTCACTTATATATGGTATATTTTGAATACGTTTCATAGCTGGTAAATGTTTTATTATATCAAATAATGAAATAGATTTTTCATTATTGTTTTTTACATTTCTAACTTTAATTGTATTATTTTCATTTGTATTAAATAATACGTGATCATTAGGAGATTCTATTTCATTTGAGTTTGATACATGTATATAATCTGTATGAATTTTTTCTTGAATTTCTTTTGTTGCTTCTTCATTATAATAATTAGGACGTCGTCCAAGTTCAACTCTATAATCACATTTACTATCATTTACATGTAAATACCAACTATTTGCAAAATCATTTATTGGAATTTCAAAACTATAATTCATAGTGTCATTATGAACAATTAAAACTGGTCGTGTTATATTAAAGAAATTTTCACCATATTGTTTAATATAATTTTCTCTGTCAGAATCTGCAATATCCCAATATACAAATAGAGTATCAGGTGTTTGATAAAGTATTTTTACAATTGTTTCATTATATCTATATGGTAAATCGTAATATTCTACAACTTCTGCAAGTGGTTTGACTTTTTTTGTAGTTTTCTTTGTTGATGTTTTTAAAGCATTTTTTTGATTAGCCACTTTTTTTGAAATAGTTGATTTTTTTGATGCTATTTTATTTGCTTTTTTCGTAACTGATTTTTTTTCTGTATTATTTTGTTTTTTTGAACTAGAATCAACTTTAGAATTAATAACTTCTTTTGATACTTTTTTTACCACATTTTTTGCACTTTTTGAAGGTGTTACTTTCTTTTTATTTTTATCATTTAGTTCTTTAGTTTTTGTTGGCATTTTTTCTCCTCCTATGTAAAAGACATTATTTCTTATATACTATACCAAAACAAAAATAAATTCAAGGGAAAACGCAAAAAAATCGAAAAATATTTTTGGAAAACGTATTGACAAATTTAACCAAGCATTGTATAATAATATCTGTTACAAGAAGAAGTTATCCACTTCTCACCTTATCTCAGCGGAAAAAGGTTAGAAAAATTTAGATTTATATTATTGATATATCTATATTTGTGTGGAATTGACTTGTAACAGAGTCAATTTTTTTTATGCAAAAAAGTGACGAAAAATTAGGAGGTGTTTTATATAAAACAAGAATTACCTATTAATGGTCAAATAAGAGCCAAAGAAGTTCAATTAATTAGTGAAACTGGAGAAAAATTGGGAATGGTTCCACTATCAAGAGCATTAGATTTAGCTGGAGAGAAAAAATTAGATTTAGTATTAGTATCACCAAATTCACAAATACCAGTATGTAAAATAATGAATTATGGAAAATACAAATTTGAACAAGCTAAAAAAGAAAAAGAAGCTAAAAAGAAACAAAAAGTTCAAGAAACAAAGGAATTAAGAATTACTCCAAATATTGAAGAACATGACTTTGGATTTAAAGCAAAAAATGCAAGAAAATTTCTAGAGGATGGTAACAAAGTAAAAATTACTGTAAGATTTAGAGGAAGAGAATTAAACAATGTAAAAATGGGAGAAGATGTACTAAATCAATTTATATCTGAACTAGAAGATATATCAGTAGTAGAAAAGAAACCAAAACTAGAAGGTAAAAACATGTTTATTATACTAGCTAAAAAAGCTTAATAATATATAAAAACAATTGAAAGGAGCGAAAACGCTATGCCAAAATTAAAAACAAACAAAGCTGCAAAGAAAAGATATTCTTTAACAGCAACAGGAAAAGTAAAAAGAACAACAGCTAATAGAAGACACTTATTAGCCAATAAGACAAAAAGACAAAAATTATCAAGCAGACGCCCAGGAGCTTATGCAGATAAGACATGTGAAAACACAATAAAAAAATTATTACCATATGGTAACTAAAAAGTAGTTAGGGAGGGAAAATAAATGGCAAGAGTAAAATCAGCAATTACAACAAGAGCAAGACATAAAAAAGTATTAAAACAAGCAAAAGGATATTATGGTGCAAAACACTATAGATTTAGAAATGCTAATCAAGCAGTATTAAAATCATTATCATATGCTTATGTTGGAAGAAAAGATAAAAAGAGCAATTTCAGAAAATTATGGATAGCAAGAATAAATGCTGCAGCAAGAATGAACGGATTAACATATAGCAAATTAATCTCAGGATTAAAGAAAGCTAATGTTACAATCAATAGAAAAATGTTAGCAGAAGTTGCTGTAAATGATCCAAAAGCATTTGCAGAAATCGCTGAAGTAGCAAAAAAAGCATAAATTAATGAAAGGAGGTCTTTATTTTGAATAAATCAAAATAAGGGCTCTTTTTGTTTTATAGACAAAAAGGATGGTTATAAAAATGAACATAGGAATAGATATAGATGGAGTTTTAACAGACTTAGAAAGAGAAACAATAGATTTTGGAACTAAAATGTGTATAGAAGAAAACTGGCCAATAACAATTGATTTGAGTAAATATTGGGAAGTAGAAGCATTTGGCTGGACATCAGAACAAGCAGATAAATTTTGGAATAAATATTTAGTAGAATATGTAACTCAGAGTCCAGCAAGGAAATTTGCAAAAGAGATAATAAGCAAATTAAGAGAAGAAGGAAATAATATATATATTATAACAGCTAGAGATGAAAATGGAATGCCACCTGAATATTATGGAAAAATGCAAGAGTTAACGATAAAATGGCTTAAAGAGCAAGAAATTGAATATAATGAATTGATATTTACAAGTGATAATGAAAAAGTTCAAAAATGTATTGAAAATAAAATTGATGTAATGATAGAAGATAGTCCAAGAAATATAGAAGATATAGCTAAAAAAGTAAAAGTTATTAAGTTTGATTGTCAATATAATAAAAATGTAGTAAATGAAAATGTTATTACAGCATATAGTTGGTATCATATTTATGATATATTAAAAAAGTTTTATAGGTAAAACAAAAACCTAAATATTATTTATAAGGGGAAGAAAAATGGCGAAGATATTTGAAGATGTATCAAGAACATTTAATGAATTTTTATTAATACCAAATTTAACAGATGAAAGGTGTATACCATCAAATGTATCATTGAAAACACCTATAGTAAAATTTAAAAAAGGAGAAGAGCCTAAATATTATGCAAATGTTCCAATGGTATCTGCAATAATGCAGTCTGTATCTGGGGAAGAGATGGGAATTGCATTAGCTCGTGAAGGAGGAATTGCTTTTATATATGGTTCACAATCAATAAAGTCACAAGCAGAGATGGTATATCATGTAAAAAAACATAAAGCTGGTTTTGTAATAAGTGATTCAAATGTAAAGAGTGGTACAACATTAAAAGAAGTAATAGAATTGATAAAGAAAACGGGACATTCTACGGTAATGATTACAGAAGATGGAACATCAAGTGGAAAATTTCTAGGATTGGTAACAGATAAAGATTATAGAATTTCAAGAGATGATTTAGAAGCTCCAATAGATGAATTTATGACATCTAAAGATAAAGTAATATGGGCGGAAGAAGGAATTACACTTGCAGAAGCAAATGATGTAATATGGAAAAATAAAAAAGAATGTCTACCAATTTTAAGCAAAGATGGAAGATTAAAGTTTTTAGTATTTAGAAAAGATTATGAAGAAAGAAAACATAATCCAAACTCATTATTAGATGAAAATAAGAGATATATAGTAGGTGCTGGAATTAACACAAGAGATTATGAAGAAAGAATTCCTACTTTAGTTGATGCTGGTGTGGATATTTTATGTATTGATTCTTCAGATGGGTATTCAGTATGGCAAAAAAATACAATTCAATATGTTAGAGAAAAATATGGAGATAGTGTAAAAATAGGTGCTGGAAATGTAGTAGATAAAGAAGGATTTAGATATTTAGCAGAAGCAGGAGCTGATTTTATAAAAGTTGGAGTAGGTGGAGGCTCAATTTGTATAACAAGAGAAACTAAAGGCATTGGTAGAGGACAAGCAAGTGCTTTAATTGATGTTGTACAAGCTCGTGATGAATATTTTAAAGAAACTGGAGTATATATTCCCGTTTGCTCTGATGGTGGAATTGTACATGACCATCATATCACAATTGCATTAGCACTTGGAGCTGATTTTGTTATGATGGGACGTTACTTTGCTCGTTTTGATGAAAGTCCAACAAGAATTGTAAAAATTAATAATAATTATGTAAAAGAATATTGGGGAGAAGGTTCTAATAGAGCTAGAAATTGGCAAAGATATGACATGGGAGGAGATAAGAAACTTTCTTTTGAAGAAGGAGTTGATTCTTATATTCCTTATGCTGGAGCGTTGAAAGATAATTTAGCTGTTACTGTTGCTAAAATAAAATCAACAATGTGCAATTGTGGTGCTATTACTATTCCTGAATTTCATCAAAAAGCTAGACTAACTCTTGTATCTAATGTTAGTATTCAAGAAGGTAGTGCACATGATGTTATTTTAAAGGAAATAGAAAAACAATAAAAAGTGCTGACTTTTCGTCAGCACTATATTTTTTTATTCTTTTTTCATTTTAGGCTTAGAAATTAAGGATGCAATATATCCAAAAAATACAGCAGCGGCAATACCTCCAGCAGAAGCTGTAACACCGCCAGTAAAAGCACCTATAATTCCAGTTGCCTTGACAGCTTTAATAGCACCTTTAGCAAGATTATAACCAAAGCCAGTTAAAGGAACTGTAGCACCTGCACCTGCAAAATCAACAAGATATTGGTAAACTCCAAGTCCACCTAATATTGCACCAGTTGTAACGAAAATAACTAAAATTCTTGCTGAAGTAAGTTTGGTTTTATCAATTAGAATTTGTCCTATAATACAAATTATGCCACCAGTAACAAAACATTTTAATAGTCCAATCCAAGAAATACTTTGCAACCAATCCATGTAAACACCCCCTACATTTCTATACTTATTGCATGTGCAATACCAGGAATGCTTTCACCTTGTTGAGAAGATGTAGAATTCATGAGTGCACCTGTTGCAATTAGTAATAATCTTTTAATTTTTTTATCTTTTAACTGTTTGAAAAAATAACCAGAAAATACAGTAGCACAACATCCACAGCCACTTCCACCAGAATGGGTATCTTGTTTTTCTTTGTCAAACATTAAAACACCACAATCATTATAATTAGACTTAATATTATATCCATTATCCATAGCAAGTTCTGTTAATATTTCTTTTCCTATATATCCCAAATCGCCAGTGATAATTGCATCATAATAAGATGGTGCACGTCCAGTGTCTTGAAAATGACAGATTAAGGTATCAAGTGCTGCAGGAGCCATAGCAGCTCCCATATTGTTAGCATCTTTAATTCCCATGTCAACAATTTTTCCAGAAGTTATATGTGTAATAAATGGTCCTTCACCAGTTTGAGATAAAATTGCAGAACCAGCACCAGTAACTGTCCATTGAGATGTTGGTGGTCGTTGATTTCCTAGTTCAAGAGGAAATCTGAATTGTTTTTCTGCACTACAAAAATGACTAGAAGCGGCGCAGATGACGTGTTTGGCACATGCTTCTGTTAAAATGGCCCCAAGGCTAAGTCCTTCGACAAAAGTAGAACAAGCTCCGAAAATTCCTATAAAAGGTATGTTTAACTCGCGTAAACCAAAACTAGATGAAATACATTGATTTAATAAATCTCCTGCAAAGCAATATTCTATATCATTAGAAGATATACCAGACTTTGCAATAGCCATATTTACAGTTTCTTTAATAATTTTACTTTCTGACTTTTCCCAAGTTTTTTCACCCCAGAATTCATCATCTAAACATTGATCAAAATATTTTGCAAGAGGACCATTTGCTTCTTTGGGTCCAACAATTGAAGCGACTTCTGTTATAACAGGGGGAGTATCAAATTTTATTGTTTGTTTTCCTAATTTTTGCATAATAAAATCCTTTCTATATTAAACTAAAGTAATAGCTTGAGTATTAAAAATTAAATACACAAGTCCAACAATTATGGAAGCAGAAATACCAAATACAAGAACAGGCCCTGCAACAGTGAACATTTTTCCTCCAACTCCCATTACATAACCTTCTGATTTGTATTCCATAGCAGGTGAAACAATAGAATTTGCAAAACCTGTAATAGGAATTAAAGAACCTGCACCAGCAAATTTTCCAATCTTATTAAAAATATTAAGACTAGTAAAAAAAGCACTAATTGCAATTAAAATGATTGAAACGACAGTTCCGGAAAGTTCTTGTGAAAGACCTTTATATTTGCATATATCCATAATAATTTGTCCGATTGAACAGATTAAACCACCAACCCAGAATGCATTAAAACAATTTTTTAAAATAGGCGAATTTGGCGATTTTTGATCTACATAATTTTGATAATCTTTTTTTGAATCTAATGGTTTCATAATACCTCCTTCATATTGTTGATATTTTGTCCCAAAATAAGAAAAATATTACAAAAATATTACAATTAGATTACATTTGATAAAACTATTGACTTTTTTGACAAAAATAATAAAATATTGATATAAATAGTAATTAGTGAAAAAGTAAAAATCTAGAGAGAAAGGAAAAGAAAAAATATGAAAAATCAAAAAGGAATAACAGTATTATCTTTAGTAGTAGCTATAGTTGTTTTATCAGCATTAATAGGAGTATCATTAGCAATGTTGTTTGGAGGAACAGGAAAAATATCTAATGCAGCACAAAATGTTACAGTAACAAATACAACAAATAGTGTAAACAAATAATAAAACAACAGGCATATACAATCAAATGTATATGCCTGTTATAGTATTAGAAGAAAGGTGAAGAGATGAATATATTATTTTATATTATATTATTTTTTCTTGGAGCATTTTGTGGTAATTTTTACAAATTAGCAATTTATAGGATTCCAAGAGATATGGATGTTTTCAAAAAACATTATTTTGGAGACATGAATGAAAAAAATAAAAAAACTCAAATTATATCAACGATATTATATTCTTTGCTAGGAGGAATATCATTTGTAATAATAGCTTTTACATTTAAACTAAATATTTATAGTTTAAACTTAAATTCAATTATGTTATATATATTGACAATTATGTATATATCAGCATTAATAATAATCGCTGGAATCGATAAAAGCAATATAAAAATAGAGAAAAAGTTGTTAGAATTTGAAGTTATTGTATCAATGATATATATGATATATATGATATATATGTGTTCAATAAACACAAATCTAATATATAAATATTTAATATATGTAGCAATATATTTTCTAGCAATTGTTACAGACACAATATTACTTAGAAAATTCGCTAAAGACAGTTATACAATGGATATGCTAATATTGTTAAGTATAATATTGATGTTTTTAGATGTAAGAATTTTATTCTACACAATATGGGCATCAATTTTAGCAATTGTAATAGACTTAATCATATTAAAAATGAGACAAAAGAAAACAGGAAATAAAAAAATAAAGTTGAATGAAATTCCAATTGGCTTTTTTATATGTACTAGTAATATAGCAATTATATATGCCACTACAATTATAACAACTTTACAAGTCTAAAACCTGTGTGAGAGGAGTTAAAAATGTTTAACATTAATCAAATATTAGAACAAGCAGTAGAAAAAGAAGCATCAGATGTTCATTTAATTTTAGAATCAAAACCTATGTGCAGAGTAGGAAATGTCCTTGTCAAAATGGAAGGTGCGCCAGTATTAAAAGAAAAAGATATGTATGAAATATATAATTACATGATAAATGGAAACAATATTAAAGATAAAGTATTCCAAAATACCAAAAAGTTAGATATGATTTATAATTATAATGGAAATAATTTTGGAGTAAACATTTCTAGCTCAAATCAAATTCCTACATATACAATAAAAATATTAAATAATGAATTTTCAACATATGAACAATTGAATTTACCAGACATTTTAAGAAAAATGACATATAATAAACAGGGAATAATTTTAGTAACAGGACAACGTAACTCAGGAAAAACAACTACTGTGAATGCATTAGTAAGGCATATAAATGAAACACAAAATAAAAAGATCTTAATGTTAGAAAATTGTATAGAATATAATCATAAATCAAGAAACTCTATAATTATTCAGAAAGAAATAGAAAATGACTATGAAACTTATTATGATGGAATAAAAAATGCGATAAAAGAAGACTGCGATGTTTTAGTTGTTGAAGAAATATGTGATAGAAAAACAATGGAAGCTATTTTTGAAGTAGCTGAAGCTGGAATATTGGTTATAGGAAGTATGAATACTTTAACACCATCCAAAACACTTGAAAAAATAAAAAGTTTTTATAGTGAAAAAGAACAATCACAGGTAGAATATTCAATAAAAAATTTAATAAAAGTAATAGATTCACAAAGAATAATAGAAGGAAAAAAGGATGAAAAAGAATTAGTTTCTGAGGTTCTAGTTTTAGGAAGAAAACAAGAGAATATTAGCTTAATTGAATCTGTTGCTAAATTATATATTGAAAATAAAATAACTTTAAAACAAGCTAAAGCACAACTTGAAAAGAGTGAAATTGATGAATTTAACAATAAGATTATGAAAATGAGGATATTTCAAAAGAAGGTAAATGTATGAAAATAGGAATTGATATTGGCGGAAGTCATATTGGGATAGGTGTAGTGGATGAAAATGGTAGAATAATTGACAAAGTAGAAACATTTATAAAAGATAAGAGTGATATAGAAGAAAAAATAGAAAAATATTTATTAGAAAACGTTACTAAAATGTTACAAAAATATAATATTAATCAGATAGGAATTGCGGTTCCTGGAACTGTTTCAGATACTAAAATTATAAAAGCAGTTAATCTTGGAATAGAAGATTATGATTTAGGAAAAATTTTAGAAGAAAAGTTAAAAAACGAAGGCTATACTGTAAAAGTAAAATTAAAAAATGATGGAAAATGTGCAGGTCTTGCAGAGCAAAAATATGGAGAACTACAAGGGTATGATAATAGTGTGTTTTTATGTATAGGTACAGGTGTAGGAAGTGCTGTTATATTTAATGGAAAATTATTAGAACCTAAAGGTGTTCCAGGATTTGAATTTAGTCATACAATAATTCAAAAAAATGGATTAGAATGCAATTGTGGAAAAAGAGGATGTTTTGAAGTATATGCGAGTCTAAAAAGATTTAAAGAAAGAGTAAAAAAAGAATTCAATTTGGAATCTTTAGATGGAGAATGTATTAGAGATTTTATACGCAAAAATCCGGAAAATGTTACATTAAAATATATGATAAATAATTATATAGAAGATTTGAGTATAGGCATTTCTAATATTATTAATATATTTGAACCAGAAGCAATATGTATAGGTGGAAGTTTTGCAGAATATGAAGATATTTTGTATTATCCATTAAAAAATGCTTTGTTAAATGGAAATTTGCTATTCAATAAGAAATGTGATATAATAATGAAACTTGCAAAACACAAAAATGATGCAGGAATAATTGGAGCAACACTTATATAAAGAAGAGGTAGTAAATGAAAAAAGTAAGTTTTTATACATTAGGATGCAAAGTTAATCAATATGAAACAAATGCAATGGCACAAAAATTTAAAGAAGCTGGATATGAAATAGTAGAAGTAAATGATGATGTTTCTGATATTTGTGTAATTAACACATGTACAGTAACAAATATGTCTGATAGAAAATCAAGGCAGATATTAAGAAAAGTAAAAGAAAAAAATCAAGATGCAATAATTGCAGCTGTTGGATGCTATGCACAAGTAGCAAAAGATGATTTGCAAAAAATGCCTGAAATAGATATTGTATTAGGAAATGAAGAAAAAGCTAATATTGTGAAATATGTAGAAGAGTTTATTTCAAATAGAAATAATAAAATAGTAGAGATTGAAGATATAGCTTCCAAAAAAGAATTTGAAGATATGGGGCAAATTACCTATACAGAAAAAACAAGAGCGGTTATTAAAGTTCAAGATGGTTGTAACCAATTTTGCTCTTATTGCATAATTCCATATGCAAGAGGAAGAGTAAGAAGTAGAAAAATGGATAGTATCATCCAGGAGATTACACAAATTGCTCAAAAAGGTATAAAAGAAGTTGTAATTACGGGAATTCATGTAGCTTCATATGGAAGAGACTTTGGAAATGAAAATGGATTAATAGAATTACTAGAAAAAATAAATGAAATTGACGGAATACATAGAATAAGGCTTGGTTCTCTAGAGCCTAAAATTATAACAGAAGAATTTATGCAAAGATTAATCAAACTAGAAAAGATGTGCCATCATTTTCATTTATCTTTACAAAGCGGATGTGATGAGACGTTAAAAAGAATGAATAGAAAGTATAATACAGCGGAGATAAAAGAAATTGTTGAAAGATTGAGAAGATATTATAATGATGTTATTTTAACAACAGATATTATTGTAGGATTTCCAGGTGAAACTGAAGAAGAGTTTGAAAAGACATATCAATTTTTGAAAGAAATCAAATTATATAAAATGCATGTATTTCAATATTCTCCTCGAAAAGGAACCAGAGCAGCAGTTATGCCAAATCAAGTTGATGGAAATGTAAAAGAGAAAAGAAGTAGAAAATTGATTGAATTATCTAATGAAAATCAAAAACGATACAATGAAATGCTTGTAGGAAAAGAAGTTGAAGTTTTGTTTGAAGATCAGGTAGTTGAAGAAGACAAAAAATATTTTAAAGGACATACTCAAAATTATATTTTTGTTAAATATGAGACTGATGAAAATTTGGAAAACACATTGAAATCAGTAAAAATAAAAAGTGCGGATGTGGAACATGTTAATGCATAAGCTGTAATACTTTTGTAACATAAATTTAATATAAATGTAAATAAAAAAACTTGATAAATTTTGTAATTTATTATATAAGTATAATGAAAGCGAATATAAAAATACAAAGGAGGAACAGTTATGGCAAATATAGAAGATATAGAAGGAGTACCAGGAGTATTTGGCGGAGTAAAAGTAGATACACCAACAAATGATGCAACTACAATTGGAGGAATAGGAACAGAGAATATAGAGAATAAAGCAACAGTTGATGGTGTGTTTGGAGGAGTTCAATATAATGAACAACCAAATACAATAGCTAATGTTGAAACAAACTTACCAGCAAAACAAGGAGTTTGGGATAAAGTAAAATCTGTGTTATTTTATGATTTTAATTTTAAACTTACACCATATCAACAAAAAATTGAAGATGAATTAAATGATTTTATTTTCGACAAATTGTCTTGGTCTAATTTCAAAAACTTTTTATTTAAAAATGCTTCTTTTGGAAAAAATAAAGATGAAGAGTAGAAATTTTATTTGTTAAAAAAGGATAAAACATTCAAATTAGTAAAATAATATGAATGTTTTGCCTTTGAAAAGCTGATGTTTAACATGCTTTCAGAACTTTTTTGAAAAACATAAAATTTTTTTGAAAAACTATTGACAATTAAAATCAAATGAAGTATACTATATCTTGCGTTAAGCAATGGAATATGCTCCCATAGCTCAGTTGGTCAGAGCAACCGGCTCATAACCGGTGGGTCCTAGGTTCAAGTCCTAGTGGGAGCACCATTTTTATTACAGCAATGTAATAAATTTGGACAGGTGGCCGAGTGGCTAAAGGCGGCAGACTGTATGCTTTGCTTTATAAAAGCAGAAATTGCAGCTCGTGCAAGAAATTGCATGATGAAAACTAGGCTAATTCGGGGAAGTCTTAACAGACTTATGTGCTGATGATAATCCCGAGCTAGAAAGAAATTTCGAGTGTAGAGACTTTATACCTGGCATCTGAAAAGATGAAGAGAAAGTCCAGACTACAAACCGTAAGGGTAGTGAAAACTATAGTGGTAAGAAATCTGTTCTCATATGAGTACGATGGTTCGAATCCATCCCTGTCCACCAATGACGTTTCTGTTCGAACTAATAGAACAGAATTGATACAAAATCAATCAGAAAATAAAATCTGGTTGATTTTTTTGTTGCCTAAAAACAATATTAAAATCATCCAAACGAAAGGATGGTGTTTGATATGAAGATAATTAAGCAAGAACTAGAATTTGAGGAATGTCTAAAACAACGACTTGAATTTATATGTGAGTTTTCAAAAGTTACTCCTACTTTTATCAATGGTAGTATCAGAAAACTAGATAAAACTAATCTTACATATATTGAACCACATAGAGTGATTATTAAGAATATTACTCTTTTAGTTTTTAATTATTCAAATGATGTGTATATTTCAAATTTAACTAAAAAGATTAAATTATCAGAGTTAGAAGAATATTTGAAAAAATATAAATTGTAAATATTTGACATTTCTTTAAAGAGTGATATAATATAGACAATAAATTATGTATAGCTGTCCGTCAATAGCTATATAACTATGAGTACTTTGAAAAGATTATATTATATTGCATTATTATATTTTAGTTTATGATAAATGGATTTAAGAGATGTCAGTAGTACTCGTGTGTACTTTGATGTCTTTTTTTTGTTAGATTGGAGGTTTGAAAATTGAACGAAGAAAAGAAAAAATGTGGATTGTATATGAGAGTTTCAACAGAGGATCAAGCTAGAGAAGGCTTTAGTCTTCCAGAGCAAAAAGCAAGATTAGAAACTTTTTGTGAATTCAAAGGTTATGAAATAATAGACTATTATACAGATGCTGGAATAAGTGCTAAAACTGGTAATCATAGACCAGAGTTTGAAAGATTAAAAAATGATATTAAAGCTAAAAAGATAAATACTATTGTTGCTCTAAAACTAGATAGAATAACAAGAAGTATTTACGACTGGGAAAATCTAATGACATTCTTAGATGAGAATGATGCTTACCTCGATTGTGTAAATGATGAAATAAATACAACAAGTGCAAATGGCAAAATGATTTCAAGACTTTTAATGAGTGTTAGCCAAAATGAAATTGAGAGAACTAGTGAAAGAACAAAAATAGGTTTAGCAGGTGCAATAAAACAAGGACATATTCCTCATATTGCTCCATTAGGTTATAAAAGAGAAGATAAAAAATTAGTAATTGATTATTCTACTAAAGATATTATAATTAGAATATTTGATTTATATTATAATGGTTATTCTTATCAAAAAATTAGCAATCTATTCAATGAAGAAAAGGTATTAGGAAAAGATAATTGGCGAGATTCAACAATTATGGGAATTTTAGAAAATGAAATATATAAAGGAGATTTTGTTCATGGTAAGAAAACTAAACACCCTACTTACTATGAAGATGTAGTCGAGCCTATTATCTCAAAAGAAATGTGAGAAGACTGCCAAGTGCAAAAGAAGAAAAATTCAAGAAGTTATAAAAGAACATTGACTTATTTATATTTACAAAAATTGAAGTGTCCTAAATGTGGCAGAGTATTAGGTGGTAAAGCAACTAAAAAGAAAAATGGTAGAGCATATTTCTATTATTATTGCCACGATTGTAAAATAGAATTTAAGGAACAAATAATAAATGACTACTTTAATCAATTTATTAGTGAATTAGTAGAATATGACTCTGTTGTAAATCAGTTTTTCTTGCCTATGATAAAGCAAAAATTTGATGAGCCTAAAGAACAACTAGAAAAATGATACAAGATTTTAATATGGAGGTAATAGAAAATGGAGAGTGAAAAAGTAAAATATTTAATAAATATGATAAATGATATAGACCTAACAAACAAATTAAGATTAGCAACATGCATGAGTGATAGTAGCTGTACTAATCTAAAGTATGATAAACCTGAAATGTATAAATATTTTGATAATATGCTAAAAGAAATTGACGAAGAATATAAAACTACTTTAATAAATTTTGCTAAATATCATCTTATAATGTTTGCAATGGCTAAAATTATGGAAATGACAAAGGAAGAACAAAATCAAGTTGCATTGTATTTGTTTAATAATATAAGTATTATATAATTTTTAAAATTAAATAAAAAAGAAACCGCCACCACTATTAAATAGCAATAGTGGTGGCGAAACAAGTACATTTTAATCTTCTCTTTTAATTCCCAAGTAGTTCTTGAGTAAGAAAATGAAAGTGTACAAGTCGTAATGAGAGCCGATTTCAATAGTGAACTGGGAGTGACTCTGCTCATAGCTGCCATAAACCTTGTCTCTCGGAAATCCCTCGCAGTAAAGATATGAAATCTCTTCTGTGGGATTAAAAAGTCCCATGTAATCGAAATCCAGAGGTTTATCAGATTTTACTGAAATCTTCCAGTCGTAGAAATTGTACCGAAGTACCATTTCTATGCCGTACTTTTCGAGGTTGATCTGAAACACAGGTAATTTTACCGATTTTGAATAGTGGGTAGAAATCACTAGTGGCGGATTGTCGCGCCATTCTTCGTAGGTTGATCTCAACAGCTGGCAAAGTATGTCACGAACAAAGCATACCTGATCGCCGAGACCTTTTGCATAAATCAAATTTTCATCAGGTTCGTTTACCCGTATCCATGCAGTTACATCCACAGGTAAATGCTTGTCGTAGTAGTCTCTTGCATATGCAATGACAGAAGGGTCAGTGCGTTTACCGCAACTCTCGTAATCATCGGAGTTAAAACCTTCGATATACTTTTGCATATCCTCCAGTTCTGCATAATGTACTCGTTTTTTCATGATAGTTCCTCCTTTTTATTGTTCGGAGGACTGTGCCTCCGAAATTTACTGATTTCAAAGGCAACAAAAAAGCATGTTACAACTAAATTATAACATGTTTTACATAAAATTGCAAATTGTATAATTTTTTAATTCATTTGGTATTGTATTTTATGAAAAATATGATATACTTTAGTAAATTGATTGATATTTGTATCAATCGTTAAGAGAGAAAAAGTTGTAAATAACTACGACATTCGCTCCAATTTTTTATATTTAAGCATAATTAAAATTCCGAGAATAATGACAAAAACATAAAAAGCTAGTATAATAAGTATAGGAAATGAAGAACCACAAACGTGGTTTGCCGAATAAATATGTAAAAACACATCTACAACGGTCAAATTACAGATGTGTTTTTTTATTGTCTATTTGCTTAAAATTATAACTAGTATAACTAAGGCAAATACTATAATAGTTTCGACAACTAAGCCAAATAAAAGTAGATATATTATTTTAAACAAAATAGCTTCTATCATAGCACCACCTCATCACTCGCGACTTAAAGTCACGGATTAAAAGTGGCAAACCACATCTGCTTATCTTCATTTCCTATGTTAGCTAGTATAGTATAGAAATTTATAAAAATCAATATCATGAAAACAGATTTTTGCTACAAGTTGAAAATCTATATATATTATGATATAATAACAATTGTAATTTTTCGTAGCTATGCGAACTAAAAAAGAATAGCAGGTTTGTACATTCTCGTAAAACGATTGTTAGGAGGAATTGATATGAAATTTCAGAGAGTTAACATTGCAACAGCTCGGATTAAAGGATTAAAAAATCCACCGTACTACTTTGAACCTCATTGTTATTATGCTTGGGGTATTATGTTCGAAGATACTTCTACTTTGTTTTTTAACAATCTTCCATTTATTAAGGTTGGAAACACTGAAGAAGAAGGAAAAGTTTTCTGCAATCAGCTTAAAGAAAATTTCAATAAAGCACATATTTATGATGGCGATAAAGTTGCAGTTATTTTTGAAGATGATGGTCGTGTTCTGGCAATTGGCAACATATGAGCATAAGTTCCTCCATATCTTCCTGCTTTTGATATTATTCCAATTGCATTTGTTCTCTCTGTCCATTCTTTTACACTTATTTTATAACTATTTAAACCTGCTTGACTTTTAATTATGGCGAATTCGCCATAATTAAAATCAGGATTATGAATTTCTTCCCAAATGCCTAAAAATTCAATGGTATTTCTATTCCTTAGCCAGTCTGAAACAAAGAAATCTCCGTCTTTTGATTTAAAACTTTTAACTCTGGCATATTTTGACCTCCATTTTAAAATAATAATAATTTTATATCATTATACAAAACATAAATTTTGAAAGCAATGTTATTTGAAAAATTTACGAAGATGTTCTATAATTTTGTAGGAAAAAGTAATTACAATAAAAAATAAAATAGAGAAAAATTTCTAAAATAATTTGTAAAGTTAATCATATAATTTTATAGGAGGAGCCTATGAAAATATATAGTATAACAAAAAAGCAAATACAAATAACATTAGGAATTTTAATTTTATGTGTTATAGGCTTAATTGCAGTATTATACAAGCCGATGACAACAGCTGTTAGCATAGAAGAAAATGCATCAATATCTCTGAATTTAATGGATAAAATAGCAGAAATAGAAAAAGAAGAAGAGAAGATAGTGTTTCTTACATTTGATGATGGACCAACGCAAAGAGCTACACCTAAAATTTTAGATATTTTAAAAGAAGAAGATGTAAAAGCAACATTTTTTGTAATAGGAAAATATGTTGATAGACATCCAGAGATTGTAAAAAGGGCATATGAAGAAGGGCATTATATTGCAAACCATGGATATGATCATAATAATAAAATATTATATCAAAGCGAAGAAAGTTTTAAAAATGAAGTAAATAAAACAGATGAGGCAATAGGAAAAGCAATTGGAATTGATAATTATTGTTCACATATATTTAGATTTCCTAATGGTTTTATGGCACCATCATATAAGTCTCAAAAGAAAGTGGCGTTAAAGTTACTTAATGATATGAATTATAGGTATGTTGATTGGAATTGTTTAAATAATGATTCAGTAAAAAAATATTCTAAACAACAATTGATTAATAATTTAAAGAAAACATCAAAAAATAAAAATATGTTGGTCGTATTAATGCATGATACCAAAGATGTAAGTGACTCTTCATCAGCATTAAAAGAATCAATTGAATACTTAAAATCAGAAGGATATATATTTAAAAATTTTTATGATGTACTAGATAATAATTGAATTGTATAATATTAAATGGAGGGAAAAGCATGAATATATACGAGTTTTTGCAGGAATAGAGGATTGGTATATTGTTCAAATAGAAGGAGATTATGTTGGGGTTGTAAGCAAAAAATACATTAAACCAATATATTCAAATTTCTCTAATAATACTAGTGGAAGGAGTGGTATGACAACTTCAACAACATAGTTAAAATTAAAGAATATGTAAATTTGCAAAATTTTAGTAAATCTGTTATAATAAATATAAGTATTGCTGAATAAAATTGGGGTTTTAATCCCAAGAAGGAGAGAATTATGATAAAGCGCAAGTATCGGATTATGATTAGGTTGCTTTTAGCAGGAGTCGTTTTTTGCTTACTTGGAGTAGGCATTGTAATGCTATTTGGAGAACAGGAATGTTCTTCGACGGCTGACATCATAACGATTGTTGGAACAAAAATGATTGGCTTTCTATTGTGCGTTGGAGCACTGAATCTGGAGATTTTCCGAAAGAAGATTTCCACTAAGAAGTGAGGTGTTAGGCATTTTCTCGCAAAAAATAGTGGATTGGAAAATAATTTTTCTAGTTCACTATTTTTTATGAGAATTACGAGGTTACTTTTTCGTTATCCATTCTATAAAAAGTTCCTTATTATTTTAGTTTAAAAGTTTTTCCATTTAGATAATTTAAAATTCCACTATCTGTTTTAAAGTTAAATGTTAATTGATTAGCTGTAAGCTGTTGATACTTAAAACCGAATTCTTTATTAACAGAGTTTATTCCATATTTTCCGTCACCAATAATAGGGTAGCCTATGTGAGCTAAATGTGCTCTTATTTGATGAGTTCTGCCAGTTTCAATTTCCACTTCTAATAATGATGAATTATTTTCAAATTCATTTATTACAGTATAAGAAGTTATAATTTTTTGATAACCTGTTTTAAATTCATCAGATATATAAACTAAAGATTTTTTATTATCTTTAAATAAATATGCTTCAAGACGAGCTTTTTTATTTTTAGGCTTTCCATATACTAATGCCAAATATTTTTTTTGAATTTCATGATTTTTAAATTTTTTTAATAATATTTCCAAAGAAGCTTCGTTCTTAGCAAATAAAACAAGTCCATTTGTATTTCTATCTAGCCTATGACATGGCATTGGTAGAAAATCTGAATTTTTATAAATAGAGTGAACTATATTTGTTAAGCTGTCTGGTCCAGTAACTTCCAAGTTGGTTGGTTTATTTATAATTAAAATATTAGAATCTTCATATACAATATTAAGTTCTGTATTTGGTGATAATAAATTATCAGCAATATAAACTTGAATTTTATTTCCTGTATAAATTGTACAATCTTTGTTTGTACGAACCCCATCAATTTTAATATCTTTTTGTCTTAATGCTTTATAAAGCATATTTTGAGATAAATGTGGGAAACTATCTAATATAAATTTGCAAAGTTTTTTTCCATTATACTTTTCAGATACATTTAATTCTTTCATAACTTTTTTCCTTTTCTTATATAGAATAGCACATTTTTCTAGCAGATGCAATATTAAAAAAACAGAATTGGTAGAAAAATGTCGAAAAAATGAATAAAAAGGAGGAAAATAGAGCAATCTATTAATGAAAATACTGAAAATAAAGTTAAAAAAAGGTCAAAAACGGCTGAAAAAGCGAAATCAAGGATACACAATTTGCAAAAGATGCAAAATTATGGTATAATAGAACTTGGTCGCGCAAAAAAGGAGTGAATGTATTATTTTAAAACAACACATAAAATACTACACAAAAGAGAGTTGCAAACTTTTTAGTATAATGGCAATTGCATTAGGTTTAATAATAGCGATTATTTTATTAAAATATAAACCAACATATAAGGTAACTCTAGCAGGAAAAGAGTTAGGTTATGTAGAAGATGAAGCAGAATTAAAAGATAGAATCCAAACAGAGATAATAGAGATGGAAGGAAAAAATATCGATTTTGTTTCATTAAATGAGATGCCAAATTATGAGTTTAAGTTAGTAAGTAAAAAACAAGAAACGAATGAAGAAGAAATAATGTTAGCATTAAAAGAAGATGCTAGAATAGTATATAAATATTATGCAGTAAATTTAAATGATGAAACAGTAGGTTTAGTAGACAATATTGAAGAAGCAGAACAAGCTGTAAATCAAATTAAAGAAGAGCATAAAGATGATACAATACAATTAGATTTAAGCATTACAGAAAATTATACAGAAAACATGGAATCAGTATCGCTTGAAACAGTTCAAGTAGCTCAAGCCCAAGTAGAGGAAAAGGTAGCAGCACTTATTGAAGAAGACGAAATGAGCAAGATGCCAAAAGTAAATGGAATATTGTTAGCAGTAACGCCAGTAAATGGAATGGTAACATCCAGATTTGGAGCAGTTAGTTCAATAAGATCTGGTGCACATACAGGAACAGATATATATTCTGCAATTGGAACACCAATAAAAGCTGTTGCATCTGGAACTGTAATATTTGCAGAAAAAAATGGACCATATGGAAATTTAGTTAAAATTTCTCATGGAAATGATGTTGAAACTTGGTATGCACATTGTAGTGCAATATATGTATCAGAAGGAGAAGAGGTTAATGCTGGTGATGTTATAGCTGCAGTTGGAGCAACTGGAAATGTAACAGGTCCACATTTACATTTAGAGATAAGAGTAAATGGAACAGCAATAAATCCACAACAATATTTGTATAAATAAAGAAATCCAAAAGTCTTGATAGACTCTTGGATTTTTTTCTATTCAACTGTTACAGATTTTGCAAGGTTTCTAGGTTTATCAACATCTAATCCTTTTTCTTTAGAAATATAGTAAGAAAGTAATTGTAAAGGAACTATTGCAAGGATTGGTGAAAATAGTACATTAGTATCAGGAACTGTAATAATAGTATCAATATTATTACTTGGTAATTCTTGATTTGTAATTACTAAAGTTTTAGCACCACGAGTGATAACTTCTTGAATATTGCTAATTGTCTTTTCAACAAGAGCTTTATCTGTAATTATGCTAATAACTGTAATACTATTTTCAATTAATGCAATAGGACCATGTTTTAATTCACCTGCTGCATAAGCTTCTGAATGGATATAAGAAATTTCTTTTAATTTTAGAGAACCTTCTAATGCAGTGTTATAGTCAATACCTCTACCTAAGAAGAATACATCTTTTTCTTGATAAATATTTTTTGCAAATTCTTTAATTCTATTTGCTGATTTTAGGGCATTTTCTATTTTTGCTGGAAGAGATAACATCTCTTTTTTTAGTTCTTTTAATTCAAATATAGATGCGCTTTCTAATATTTCAGCAAAATAAATTGCTAATATATCAAGTAATACAACTTGAGAAGTATATGCTTTGGTTGAAGCAACTGCAATTTCAGGACCAGCATGTGTATATATACAATAATCGGCTTCTCTGGTTATTGAACTTCCAATTACATTTGAAACTGCAAGAGTTGTAGCTCCTTTAGATTTTGCAAGTTTTAATGCTGCAATAGTATCTGCAGTTTCTCCAGATTGAGAAATATAAATACATAAAGTATTTTCATCAATAATAGGATTTCTGTATCTAAATTCAGAAGCTATGTCAACAGTTACAGGAATTTTGCAAAGTTTTTCTATTGCAATTTTTCCAGAAAGACCAGCATGCATAGCAGTACCACATGCTACTATATATATTTTATTTATTTTAGATAAAAATTCTTTTGTGAATTTTAAATCATCAAAATTGCAAGGCTCATTATCAGGTAGGCGAGAGCCTATTGTTTCCCTAACAGCATTTGGTTGCTCATAAATTTCTTTTAACATATAATCTTCATATCCGTTTTTATCTGCACTACTTGCATCCCAATCAATTGTTTTAACACATTTTTCAATTTTATTTAGATTAATATCATAAAAATCAATTTTATCTCTTGAAAGTACAGCAAATTCATAATCATTTAATAAATAAAAATCTTTTGTAAATGATAATATTGCTGGGATATCTGAAGAAACATAGTTTTCTCCATTACCTTTCCCAATAACAAGAGGGCTATCTTTACGAACAACAATCAAATTATCAGGCATAAATGTCGAAATAATTTGAAGTCCAAAGCTTCCTTGTAAGTCCATACAAGCTTTGTGAACAGCACGTAGAACTTGTAGATTGTCATGATTATCATCTTTTGTGTAATAATAATGTATAAGGTTTGGAATAACTTCTGTATCTGTTTGAGAATAGAAGGTATATCCTTTTTTTATTAAAAATTCTTTCAAATCATGGTAATTTTCAATAATACCATTATGAACAACAGCAAAAGTATTATTATTATCATAATGTGGATGAGCATTTTCTTTTGATGGTTTTCCATGTGTAGCCCATCTTGTATGAGCAATACCAATAGTTCCATTTAAATCATTAATGCCTTTTAAATTTTCTAAATTTTTTACTCTTCCTTTATCTTTCATTATAGCTATTTTATCAGATTCAACAGTAGCTATTCCAGCTGAATCATATCCTCTGTATTCAAGTCTTAATAGACCATTAATTAATATAGGTGTAGCTTTTTTCTTTCCTATATATCCAATAATTCCACACATAAGTAGAACCTCCTTTAATAAATTTAATGTGGAATTGAAATATACATGCTTATGTATTGAGATCTGTTATAGTATTTTTACTATTTTTTGCTCGATACTGTGGATTAAGCTATCCATTAGAGCATCCGCCGAATATTTCGATAACTCTAAACCTCGTCAACTTTAAAAGTCCTGGCGCTTAGTGTAAATTAACTCCTTTCTTAAAATTTAAGTACATTTCAATTTACAATATTATATTATACCAAAATAAAAAATGTGGCAAGAGATTTTTTAAACTTTATAATTTATCAAAATGTTAAATATTAGGATTGCAAAATGTGTAAAAATAATGTATTATAATAGAGTAGGCAGAGGGGGAGGGAAAATAATGTTTAATATAGAAGAACAATTAAAAATGTTACCAGATAAACCAGGTGTATATATAATGCATGATGTAGAAGACAAAATAATATATGTAGGAAAAGCAGTAAACTTAAAAAACAGAGTAAGATCATATTTTAGAAAAACAGACAAAACGGAAAGAATAAAGAGAATGGTATCACTTATAGACCATTTTGAATATATAGTAGTGGATAATGAAGCAGAAGCATTAATACTAGAATGTAATTTAATAAAGAAAAATAGACCTAAATTTAATGTTTTATTAAAAGATGATAAAACATATCCATATATAAAAATAGATGTAAAATCTGAGTATCCTAATGTAGTAATAACAAGAAGAATTGTTAATGATGGTTCAAAATATTTTGGACCATATGCAAATCCAGGAGCTGCAAAAGAGATGGTAGATTTTATAAAACAAAAATATAAAATTCGTCAATGTAAAAATTTTAGATCAGAAACAAGAGCATGTTTAAATTATCATATTAACAGATGCTTGGGACCTTGTATGGGTTATATTTCAAAAGAAGACTATAGGAAACAAATAAATGAAATAATAGATATATTAGATGGAAAAGTAGATAAAGTGCTAAAAGAGCTACAACAAGAAATGCTAGAAGAAGCTAATAAAATGAACTTTGAAAAAGCAGCATATATAAGAGATAGAATGCTTGCAATAGAAAGAGTAAATGAAAAGCAAAAAGTTTCAAATATTACAGAAAATAATATTGATGTAATAGGAATTGCAAAATCAGAAATGGAAGTTTGTGTTGAAATTTTCTTTGTACGTGGAAGTAAAATGGTAGGAAGAGAACATTACTTTTTCCCAGATTTAAAAGAAATGGAAGATAAAGAAATTATATCAGGATTTATAAAACAGTATTATATGGATGGACAAAATCTTCCAAACAAAATAATGGTAAGAGAAGAGTTAGAAGATAAGAATGCTATTGAAGAATGGTTAAGTAAAGAAGCGGGAAGAAAAGTTGAAATAAAATCACCTAAAAAAGGTGAAAAATTACGTTTCGTAGAAATGGCAGATAATAATGCTAAAATAACTCTTGAAAATAAAGAAAGAGATAAGAGTGAAATTTTAGTAGAATTAAAAGAAGTACTTGGATTAGAAAAATTGCCAAGAAAGATAGAGACATATGATATATCTAATATTTCAGGAGAATATATAGTTGCTGGAATGTGTGTAATGATAGATGGAGTTATTAAGAGAAATTTATCAAGAAGATTCAAAATAAAAACAGTGTATGGACAAGATGACCCAAGATGTATGGAAGAAGTCATAACACGTAGATTAAAACATTCAATAGATGATAGCAATTCTAGTGGATTTGGACGATTGCCAGATGCAATATTTGCTGATGGAGGAATAACTCAAATTAGAGCTACAAAAACAGCTATTGCTAAATATGAATTAAATATTCCGGTTTTTGGTATGGTTAAAAATGACAAGCACCAAACTAGAGCATTGATGGATGAAAATAGAAATGAATTAGAAATATCTGAGAACTTGAAGAATCTGATTACAAAATTCCAAGATGAAGTTCATGATACGGCAATATCATATCATAGAAAATTAAGAGATAAAGATATTACAAAATCAGATTTAGATTCAATAGAAGGAATTGGAGAAGTGAAGAAAAAAGCACTATTGAAAAAATTCGGAAGTGTAGAAAATATAAAAAATGCAAGTGTTAAAGAATTATCAGAAATAAGTGGAATTACAGAAGTATTTGCAAAAAGAATATTAGAAGAGTTAAATAATTTGTAATAAATTGCGATGAAAAGTGAAAGCATTTTATGAATATTTTTTCAAATTGAACATATACATATTAAGGACAAGGTAAGGGGGATGTATATGAAGTTTTGGAAAAAGCATAAAATGCTTTCATTTGCAATAGCTTCTTTTATTGTACTTTCAGGAGCTAATTTTTTTATGGTTTATGAAATAATAAAAATAGGAATGAAAATTGTACTAACATAACAAATTTTATTGACATTAAAAAATAAAAGTGATAAATTATTCTTGAAGTGGGAAAGCCCCACTATAGTTAATAGTTTTTAGGAGGCTACGAGTATGACTCTGAAAGAACTGCAAAAGGAAATTCTCGAAAATAAGAAGCGGCAAGGGTTTAATACTACTGATATGAACGAGGAATTTTGTCATCTGAATGCAGAGGTCGGAGAGGCATATGATGCATGGTTTAGGGATCTTGAAACATTTCCTGAAGAACTTGCTGATGTAGCAATTTTCTTGCTTGGGATTGCTGAGATTAATGGAATTGATCTTCAGACCGAGATTGAGAAAAAGGTTGAAATCAATAAGAATCGGAAATGTGAAGTAAATAAACTTGGGCATCATGTACACCAAAAGTAACAGAAATAAGCACTATCTTATAATAAGATTTTATATAAGATGGTGCTCATTTTTTGGTTAAAAACATAAAATCTTATAAGGAGGGTTTTATGAGAGGATTAAGTTTATCAGGAGGAGGAATAAAAGCAACCGCACATATTGGAGCATTGAAAGCATTTGAAGAAGAAAAAATAAAATTTGATTGTGTTTCTGGGGCATCATCTGGAAGTATAATAGCTACAATGTATGCCTTAGGATATAGTAGTGATGAGATGTGGAAGTTGTTTAAAAAATATTATAAAAAAATAAAATATGTTGAGTGGAAGCAAGTAATAAAAATGATATTGGGTTTAATATTTACTAGAAGGCTTGTAATTGATGGATTAAATAGTGGGAAAGTTATAGAAAAAATAATTAATGAAATCTGCAAAAAGAGTTATGTAGAAAATATAAATGAAATAAAAATGCCATTAATGATTTCGATGGTGGATTTACAAAAAGGTACAGTATATATTGCTTCATCACAAGAAAAAAGAAAAGTATTGCAAGATAACACTAAATATATAAGTGATATTCCAATAGCTACTGCAGTTAGAGCAAGTTGCAGTTTTCCTGTTGTTTTTTCACCATGTAAATTTGATGGGCTTCAGCTAATTGATGGTGGAACTAGAGAAAATCTACCATGGAAAGGGCTAAAAGAATATGGGGCAGATGAGGTTTATGGAATAGCATTTGATACAATTCTAGAAAAAAATCAATGTTGTAAAAATATGATTGAAGTTGCAGCAAGAGCAATGGAGTTACAAGGAAGAGAATTAGCCAATTATGAAAAAGAAGGAATAGATCATTTGATAACTATTTGTTTAAAGAAAGTAGCTTTATTAGATTCAAATCAGATAGATGTATTATATAAAATGGGATATGAAGAAACTAAAAAACAGCTCAATTTGTTGAAAAAATCTACAAAATAGTGTATAATAACAAATATGGAAAGAGAGGAAAAAATGAATATAGCAAATAATTGGGAAGATTATAAAATATTAGATATGGCAGATGGACAAAAATTAGAAAGATGGGGAAATGTGGTTTTATCAAGACCAGATCCACAAATTATATGGAAAGAAAAATCATATCCTCAAAAATGGAAAAATATAAATGCCACATATTATAGAAGTAAAACAGGCGGAGGAGCTTGGGAATATAATAAAAAAATGCCAAGTCAATGGCAAATAAAATATAAAGATTTAACATTTAATATAAAACCAATGGGATTTAAGCATACAGGATTATTTCCAGAGCAA
>ERZ824473.1157-NODE-1157-length-39620-cov-16.754354_pt1 | contig 39620 bp, 43 predicted proteins | sample MGYA00519874_ERZ824473 | MGnify/ENA primary metagenome ERZ824473 (study PRJEB31778, sample SAMEA3449151) | human gut metagenome | biome: human gut; feature: human-associated habitat; material: faeces | place: United Kingdom | collected 2010/2012 ... | reverse complement strand
GAAAACGGGGTTACACCGTATCCCTTTCAAAAAACATCCTTACGGGGCTTTGGCTAATTTGGAAACAGCTTTTTTCATGCCTTTTTATACTGTGGCTGCGGCTTTCTTCCTGCTGAAATACTGCCATGCAAACACGCCGCCCAGCAGCACCAGACCGATGATATCGGTGATGAGCGTGGGATCCATCATCAGAAGTCCGCCTGCGGCCGCCGCTATGCGCGTGATGGGGTGCATCCTGCGCAGGAGATGGCCGTTTATCGCGGCCGCGACGCCGAAGATGCCGAGGAACGAGGTAATGACGATCTGGATTATCGACAGCGCGGACACATCGATGAGCAGCATCGCGGGGTTCATGCAGAAGATGTACGGGACGATGAACGCGCCGATCGCAAGCTTGGTTGCGTTGACGCCGGTCTTCATCGGATTGCCCTTGGCGATGGCCGCGCCTGCGTAGGCTGCCAGTGCGACGGGGGGAGTGATGTCGGCGACGATGCCGAAGTAGAACACGAAGAAGTGCGCCGCGATCTTGGGGACACCGATTGTAATGAGTATCGGCGCGCAGGTGGAGGCCATGATGCAGTAGTTTGCGGTGGTAGGGACGCCCATGCCGAGGATGATGCAGCAGATCATGGTCAGAAACAGGGCGACCATCGTTGGGTCGATGACGGTGACGCTGCTGCTGATGGAAACGACCGCAGAGATCATCTTGGAGGCGAGGCCGGTCGCGGTGATGCAGCCGGAGATGACGCCCGCCATGGAGCAGGCAACGGCGACGGTAATGGTGCCCTTGCCGCCGGCTTCGAGCGCTTCAAGGATGCGGCCGAAGGTTATCGGATCGTCGCGGTCGATGATGCTGACGACGATGGCGACGAGGATAGCGATGGTGGCGGAGTAGGCCATGGTGCGGGTGCCAGTGGTGACGAGCCAGACGAGGACGACCAGCGGCAGCAGGAGGTATATCTTGCTGAGCAGCTTCGAAAACTTCGGCAGCTCATTGCGCGGGATGCCCTTGAGGCCGAGCTTCTTGGCCTCAAGGTGGACGGCGACGAAGATGCCGGTGAAGTACAGCACCGCGGGGAGAATGGCGCGCAGCGCGACCTCGGCGTAGGTGACGTTCATGTACTCCGCCATCAGGAACGCGGCGGCGCCCATGATCGGGGGCATTATCTGGCCGCCGGTGGAGGCCGCAGCCTCGACGGCACCGGCAAATTCCGGCTTGTAGCCGGTCTCTTTCATCATGGGGATGGTGACGGAGCCGGTGGTGACGGTGTTGCCGACGGAAGAGCCGGAGACCATGCCGCAGAGCGCGGAGGAGATGACCGCGACCTTGGCGGGGCCGCCGGAGAAGCCGCCGACGAGGGAATTTGCAAGCTTGATGAAGAACTCGGCGATGCCGGTGCGCTCAAGGAACGCGCCGAAGATGATGAACACAACGATGTACTTTGCGCAGACCTGTACGGGAGTGCCGAGGACGCCGCCGGTGGTGTAGAACAGGGTGTAGAGCACGCGCTCGACGCCCATGCCGGTGCTGAAGGTGTAGACAAGCAGCACGCCCGCGACGCAGAGGATCGGGATGCCGACGCAGCGGCGGCACAGCTCCATCAGGCACAGCAGGCCGACGATGCCGATTATCGTGAAGGTCGGGGTCATTTTGGACGCACTGGTCAGGACCTTTACGAGCGAGTCGTACTTCAGGCAGAAGAACAGGAAGCAGCCCGCGCCGACGGCCATCAGCACGAAATCGTACCACGGAATATAATTGTGGCGTACATGGTGACGGCTGGCGGGGTAGGTCAGGTAGCCCATTATGGTGACGAGCGCCATGAACATGGTCAGCCGCTTCTCGAGCGCCGCCACGCTGAACAGTGTAGACCAAATGCAGTAGAGCGAAAACGCGACCACTATGATCCGCACGATTATTGCGGGCGTGCCCTCCCATATACGGGTGTTCGACTCCTTGTCGAACTTACGCATCAGGGTCTCTGCGTCAAGAGCGGATCCTTCTTCGCGCTGGGCTTCGGCCTGAGCTTCCACCGCGCTCCCTCCGGGATTTTTCTTGAAAATAGACATGTGATCCGCTCCTCTCAAAATTAACGTGTTTTTTACGTGGATATAAATTATTCATGCTGCGGCATCCTTGCGGACGCCGCAGCGATTCTTTAAATTTAACTTGCCTGATTTAAATTACTTGGTGGCAACCTCGATGCCCTTCTCGGCGAAGTACTTCGCTGCGCCGGGGTGGTAGGGAACGGCGGTGATGGAAGAACCGAACTCAACGCTCAGCTCCTCGGCCTTGCCGTGCTGGATGCTGCCGGAGTTTTCAAAGATGGTGGAAACGAACTTGTAGACCGCATCCGCGGAGACATCGTCGCGGACGAGGACGACTGCTGCAACGGCGACGGTCTGGACGTCGTCGGGAGTGCCGTAGGTGTCAGCGGAGATGGTGCTGCGCGCGTAGTAGGGGGAGGAGGCGAGCAGGGTGTCCATGTGCTCGTCGTCGATGCTGACGAGGTAGACGCTGCTGGCGGTCGCAAGGTCGGTGATGGCGGTGGTGGGTGCGCCGGCGACGATGAATGCCGCGTCGATCTTGCCGTCCTTCAGGCTCTCAGCGCTGTCGCCGAAGCTCTGGTAAACGGGGGTGATGTCCTTCTCTGCGTCTATGCCGTACACGCCGAGCACGTCGACTGCGTTGAAGTAAACGCCGGAGCCGAGAGCGCCGATGGAAACGGTCTTGCCCTTGAGATCCTCAACGGTCTTGATGTCGGGGTTGGTGGTGACGATCTGGACCTGCTCCATGTACAGCGCCGCCGCGACGGAGAAGCTGTCGACTGCGCCGGACTCGGCGAAGAGGTTGGTGCCGGAGTAGGCGTAGCTCATAACGTCGGACTGGCAGAAGCCGAGCTGCACGGCGCCGGAGTCGAGGTCTTCAACGTTGGCCTGAGAGCCGTTGCCGACGACCGCGGTGATTTTGATGTCGGTATTGTTGGAGACGTACTGAGCCAGAACGCTGCCGAAGGCGTAATAGGTGCCGGATTCACCGCCGGTAGCAAAGGTCAGACTTTCGCCGCTGCCGCCGCTGCTCCCGCAGGCGCACAGCGAGAAGACTATACATACAACAAACAGCATAGCAATAAATTTTTTCATTTTGTTTACCTCCGTAATATGTCGCTCAGGCGCGGAGAGATGTATAATTATTTAGTAGCCCATGCCCTGCATTACGCCTTTGTGTGCGTATATAATACAACCAAAAGTTTAACTTTGCAATAGTAAATTGCTGAATTTACTATTTGCATTAAAAAAGCAAACTTTTTCGGGGGCGCTTTGTGCAAAAGAGATAGGACTGCACCGGAGGTTTTGAATAATGATGAATTTTTAACGAATTTTGCGCCGATTTATGCAGAAACATACCGTTTTTCGGGCGATTCCGCGCCCTTAAATATGCACAGGTGCGAGTTTGACTATTGACAGGCGGAGTGATATACTCGTCCCGAAAACGGATGAAAAAGACCGCCGGAGCGTAAGAAACCGGCAGTCGGGGAATGAAAATGGATTTTACGATACTCAAAAGCTTTATAGCCGTTGCCGAGGAGAAGAGCTTTTCAGAGGCGGCGAAGCACCTGTTCATATCGCAGCAGTCGCTGAGCAAGCAGATAGCGAAGCTTGAGGAGGAGCTGGACACCTCGCTGTTCGTCCGCAGCCGCCCCCTTGTGCTTACTCCGGACGGCAGGCAGTTTTTGCAGACCGCGAAGGGCATACTTCAGCTGAAGCGGCAGTATGAGGAGAACTCCAGCAAGAGCCTCGCCGGCTCGCACGCCGTGCATGTCGGCATCGAGCACACGGTCGCGCGCGCGATTCTGCCGCATGTGCTGCCGCGCTATCTCCATGAGCATGAGGACACCTATGTGCGCTTCAGCGAGGAATCGCCGGAGGTGCTGCAAAAGGCCGTGTCGCACGACGGGGTCGACCTCGTCATCGGGACGCTGGGCAGTACGCCGGATAATTATGAGATCGTGCCGCTGTGCCAGAAGGATCAGCTTTTGGTCGTGCCGAAGCAGATAATGCGCGAGCTTGCCGGTGAAAATTACGAGCTGGTGCGCGCGGAGTTTGCCGAGGGCGCAGACCTCAGCTATTTTGAGAGCGCGCCGTTTATAAAGATACCGCGCCAGTCCTCCGGCGGGCGCGCGCTGGCGAGCTATCTGAAGTATTATGATATCAACCCGCAGTTCATCTGCGAGCTGACGAATATCGAAAACGCGTTCCAACTTGCGAACGGCGGGCTCGGCGTGTTTATCTATTCAAAGCTGTTCTGGGATATGCTCGCGCCGGAGCTTCAGCGCGATTATATGAGGAATATTGATATCTTCCCGCTGCCGTACCTGCCCGACGCGGAGAGCGTCTGCGCATATTACCATCGGGAGACCGGTCTGCACGGCGAGACCAAGGAGCTGTTCGATACCTTTGTCAGGTTCTTTGAGGATTATAAGCGCGGCGTCCTGTGGGATAATTGAATATGATGCAGCTCCCCGCCGCGAAGCGCTTCGCGGCGGGGAGTTTTTGCCCGCGGGGGCTAAAAATGTTGACACGCGCGGCAGTATTTGGTACTCTCGATGTGAGGGATAGTGGGGATGATAGGAGGGAGTTTTACGCTGCAAGAAACTTCGTATACCGACGAACAGCTATATACGATAATGTGCGAGGCCGAAGAGAACGGCGCATATGTAGCTCTTATACGGGGAAATCTATGCAGGGCGCTTGAAGATTTCTACAAAGAAATTTCAGCAGCTATGCGCTTTCCAAGCTATTTCGGCTGGAACTGGGCGGCACTTGATGACTGCATAAGAGATTTGGAGTGGCTGAGATTTTCGAGTCTCCTTATTGTAATTGACGATTTTGACCGTATTTTCCGCAGGGAACTTCGGCCTGGCAAATATAAAAAGCTGCTGACTAAGCATTTAAACATGGCGATAGACTATTGGAATGGCGCGAGTGTTCCGATTTCGGTGTATTTAAACAGAAAGACTTAATTCCTTATTAATTGCGATTTCCTATTTAGTTTTGTTTCTATATTTATTCTTCTTTGTTCGAGAAAATTTGAAAGGACGCGGATGATAACATGAGTGAGGACGCAATACTGGACTACATAGACTCCAAGCCATTTACGAAAAATCTCATACAGAGCAAGTGGCAGAACAACAGTATGGTTCTTGTACTGCTGCTGAACGGCCTTATGGTGATGGTCACCAGATTTTCAACAGTCATTTTGTGTTTGGCGGCAGGAATTTCTGTCTTGTTTTTGGTTTTATATTGGCGTTTTTGCCGCAGCAGCACGGAATTGCGCGGAGCGCTTTTCTATGGCGGAAGCGTGATTGCATACCTTGCTGTCCTTTTTGCCGTTATTTTGGCGTGGCTGGTCAGAGAGCATTTTGCTGAGGTAAGCCCGTTCGTTGTATATCTGGTTTCCATAGCGATAGTGGCGCTTTGTTCAGGCGTATCTTGGATTTCCGTAGGAAGAAAACTGCGGGGAACTGCAGCGCCTAAAGCGAGCCGCACTGACCGAACTGTTTCATATATTGCCATTGGTGCAGCATCATATATTGTCGCGCGGCTGATTTTCTCCGGCATGTCAGACGATGCCGCTTGGCTGGTTGGCACGTTGGCAGTCCTTGTGGCTGCAATTGTCCTGTCGTTCTATACGTATCCGCTGTACTTGGCGTTTTTGATAAAGAGGGGCGATTCTTAAGGCAACGTCACCAGTGTACAGAGATTGCCAGTCGGAAAAAGAAAAGGCCACATATAGAAGATCTCTGTCATTGCGAGGAGCGAAGCGACGTGGCAATCCGTTTCTCTTTGAGACAGCAGTGCGTTTTTATGCTGTGTAAAGGGGACGCGGATTGCCACGACCCGCCTGAGGTGTAAGTTCGCGCACTGGTCTCGCGCCGGCGGCATACCACGATTCATTAATTTGCCGCCTAGTCCCTTTAGGGGCAATGACAGGTTGTTTTTGTCTGGTGTGCCGATTTTCATGCTGTGCATAACGTAAAGCGGGACGGCCGCTATGCCGTCCTGTTTAAACTCGCACCACACAAAAACACCCACGCTGCTTTTGCAGCGTGGGTGTTCAATTTCACATATAAGCGGGTCAGCGCGAACCCTTGTCGTAGGGGATGCCCTCCGCCTTCGGCGCGCGGGACTTCTTGGAGGTGAAGGCCAGCACGATGAGCGAAATGATATACGGGAGCATGTTGTATACCGTGCTGGGGATATTGAGCGCGGTCAGGAAATCGAAGCCGGTATAGACGTTCGACAGCGCGCGGAACATACCGAACAGCAGCGCCGCGAGCGCGATACGGATGGGCTTCCACTGGCCGAATATCATGACAGCCAACGACAGGAAGCCGAAGCCGGCCACACCGTTTTCAAATTTCCACTCGCTGACGCCTGCGGTGATATACACTATGCCGCCGAGGCCGCCCAGCAGACCGGAGATCAGCACGCCCGCCCAGCGCATCTTATAGACGTTTATGCCGACGCTGTCCGCCGCCTGCGGATGCTCGCCGCAGGCCATCAGGCGCAGACCGAAGCGCGTCCGGTACAGCGTGATGAAGCTGCACACCAGCGCGATGACGGCCAGCAGCATGAACCAGTTGAACTCAAAGCTGCCGATGTTCACAAGAAACGCCTTTTTCGCGTTGATATACTGTATGGTCGAGGAGACGTTGTCGGGGCTTTCGGCGGTGTTCATCGCCTTGACGATGACCGTCGCGGCGGCGGTGCCGAGCATGTTCATGGCGGTACCGACGATGGTCTGATCCGCCTTGAAATTGATGCAGGCGAGGCCGAGCAGCGTCGAATATATCATGCCGAAGACGATCGCCATGACGACGGTGACGATTATCATCACTACGGCGGGCACGGTTTCGGGCAGGAACTTCATTGCCAGCGCACCGCCGAGCGCGCCCATGACCATGATGCCTTCAAGGCCAATGTTGATAACGCCGGAGTGCTCCGAGAAACAGCCGCCCAGCGCGACGAGGACAAGAACGGAAGCAAAAATAAGCGTGTATTGAAGCAGAAGTACCATTACTTGTTACCTCCTTCCTTGATAGCGCCGGCTTTTTCGGCGGCGTCCTCCGCGGCCTTTTTATGCGCTTTGCGCTCCTCGCTGCGGTCGATGCAGTTGTTGATGAAGTACTTGAAGAAGGCGACGAAGCCGCACAGATAGATGATGATGGCCGATATCAGGTCGGAGATCTGGGCGCAGTACATAGTCTTGTCGACGTATGCGCCGCCGTTCGTGATGTGCTGTATGAAGTAGGAGGAGAAGATGTTGCCGATGGGGTTCAGACCGCCGAGGAAGGCGGCGGCGATGCCGTTGAAGCCCATGGTCGGCACGGAGGACTGGCTGCACTGCCACTGCTCAAATCCGGTGAGGAACAGCAGCGCCGCGCCGAGACCAGCGAGCGCGCCCGCGATGACCATCGTGAGGATGATATTTCTCTTCTCGTTCATGCCGCAGTATTTCGCGGCGTTTTTATTGCTGCCGGTCGCGCGCAGCTCGTAGCCGAACTTGGTCTTCTCGAGGAGAACCCAGATGAGTATGGACACGAGGATAGCTATCGGCAGCGCGATCGTGACATACTGGTTGTTGCTGAAGAGCTTTCCGAGGCCGAGGCTCGGTATCAGCGCGGCGGGATTGGTGCTGGAAAGAGTGAAGGTGTAGGGGCTGGTGGTCTCCTTGACGGTCGTGAGGATCATGTTGACAACATAGAGGCTTATCCAGTTGAGCATGATGCAGGAGATGACCTCGTTGACGTTGCAGTAGGATTTCAGCGCGCCGGAGATTGCGCCGAGCATCGCGCCGGCGAGCATTGCGCCGATGACGCAGACGTACCACGGCTGATTCAGCGCCAGCGCCAGATACAGTGCCGCGCCCGCGCCGGCGACGTACTGGCCGGCGGCACCGATATTGAACAGGCCGACCTTATACGCAAACAGAACGGACAGACCGCACAGCATCAGCGGCACGGTTTTCACCAGCGTGCTGCCGAAATACTTGAGCGCGGCGGGCTTGCTGGGGTAATAGAAAAAGTTCTTGATAACGGTGAGTATCGCGTCCCACGCGCCGGCGGGATTGATGAACAGCAGGACTATGTAGCCGATCAGCAGGCCGACGATGATACATGCGAGGGATGCGAGCAGAGACTGCACCGCGCTGTTTTTCATAATACGCTTCATGCTTTTTTGCCCTCCCTCTTCGCGCCTGCCATGTACAGGCCAAGCTCTTCCACCGTGGTCTTCTTCGGGTCAAGCTCGCCGACGATCTCGCCCTCGTACATGACCAGAATACGGTCGGAAACGTTCATGACTTCGTCCAGCTCCAGCGAGACGAGCAACACTGCGCCGCCCGCGTCGCGCGTGGCGACCAGCTGCCGGTGAATATACTCTATCGCGCCGACGTCCAGCCCGCGCGTCGGCTGAACGGCGACGAGGAGCTTCGGCTTCTTGTCGAGCTCTCTGGCGACGATGGCTTTCTGCTGGTTGCCGCCGGACATGCTTCTCGCAATCGTGACCGCGCCCTGACCGGAACGCACGTCGTACTGCTCGATGAGCCTGTCGGCATAAGCGCGGATGGCGGGGCGCTTCAGGAAGCCGCCCTTGCCGGTGAACTCCGGCTCAAAGTAGCGCTGAAGGATCATGTTGTATTCAAGCGGGTAGTCGAGCACAAGGCCGTGCTTGTGCCTGTCCTCCGGAATGTGGCTCATGCCCAGAAGCGAGCGCTTGCGGATGGGAAGATGCGTGATATCGTGGCCGCAGAGCTCGACGTGTCCGGACTTCACCGGCTCAAGTCCGGTGATGCCGTAGACGAGCTCGGTCTGGCCGTTGCCGTCAATACCGGCGATGCAGACGATCTCGCCCGCGTGCACGTCGAACGACACGCCCTTGACGGCGTTGTTGTGGTGCACCTTGGAGGCGACGGTCATCTCCTTGACGCTGAGCACAACGTCGCCGGGCTTGGCCTCGTCCTTATGTACGACGAATTCGACGTCGCGGCCGACCATCATGCGGCTGAGTTCTTCTTTGGTCGTGTCCTTGACGTTGACGGTGCCGATGCATTTGCCCTTGCGCAGAACGGTGACTCTGTCCGCGACGGACATGATCTCGTTGAGCTTGTGGGAAATGAAGAGTATGCTCTTGCCTTCGGCGGAGAGGTTCTTCATTATCTGCATCAGTTCGTCGATCTCCTGCGGGGTGAGCACGGCGGTCGGCTCGTCGAAGATGAGTATCTCGTTGTCGCGGTAGAGCATCTTAAGTATCTCGGTGCGCTGCTGCATACCGACGGTGATGTCCTCGATAAGTGCGTCCGGATCGATGGCGAGGCCGTATTTTTCGGACAGCGCCATAACCTTTTCCCGCGCCTCCTGCTTCTGCAGGAAGCCGTGCTTGTTCGGCTCAACGCCGAGAATGATGTTGTCGAGCACGGAGAAGCACTCGACCAGCTTGAAGTGCTGATGCACCATGCCGATGCCGAGGGCGTTGGCGTCGTTCGGGTCCTTGATCTGAACCTCGACGCCGTCTTTTTTGATGATGCCCTCCTCAGCCTGATACAGGCCGAAAAGCACGCTCATCAGAGTCGATTTGCCCGCACCGTTTTCGCCGAGCAGAGCGTGGATCTCGCCCTTTTTGAGCTGAAGCGTAATATCGTCGTTGGCGACGATGCCGGGAAACCGCTTGGTGATGTGAAGCATCTCTATTGCGTATGGAGTCTCCAACAGTCCCTACCTCCCTAAATGTGTAATACCAAAGCCGAAAAAACGTTTGATACTTCATTATAATACAGTGCCGCAAAAATTACAAACACATTTATACAAAATCAGCCGATTAATGCGAAGAAATTCTGGGAAAACGCAGTGCGCGTTATTTGGCGTTGCGTTAGGCGGCGGATGTGAAATCTTTGCCGCGAAGCGCCGCCCCTGCTAGGGTAAGTGGCGCGATAGCGCCGAAGGGGTCGCCGGAGCTGAGACCGGAGCAGAGGGGAAAAGAAAGAGCGTAGTAAAATCACATTGTCATTGCGAGGAGCGAAGCGACGCGGCAATCCGTTCTCCTTGTGGCGGTGTTGTAGGTGCATAGGGAATGCGGATTCCCACGACCGGTGTGCGCACCGGTCGTGGGAATGACAGTGGTTTTCTTTATATGCCGCGTCTTTTGCCTATTGGCAAAAGTCCCAGTCTGGCGACCCCTCAGTCGGCCTTACGGCCGCCAGCTCCCCTAGAAGGGGCGCCAAGTAGGAGCCAAAGAAAACCACCCCAAAGACGCGCGAGCCCCGCGGTGATTATTCACCGCAGGGCTCATACATCGGGCGCACCCGCCCAAAACTAATTTTATGTCTCTTCGCTCTGCTGGGCTCTTATCTTGTCCGCCCAGCACTTATGGCACATGGCGACATAGCTGTCGTTGCCGCCGAGGAACACCTGATCGCCCTTCGTTATGATGCGCCCGTCCTCGCCGATGCGGGCGTTCACCGTCGCCTTGCGTCCGCAGGCGCAGACGGTCTTTATCTCGGTTATCGAGTCCGCCAGCTCCAGAAGCCGCTTCGAGCCGGGGAAGCAGCGGGTCAGGAAGTCCGTCCGCAGGCCGAAGCACAGCACGGGGACGTCCTCGTTATCGACGATACCGCGGAGCTGGTCTATCTGCTCCGGCGTGAAAAACTGCGCCTCGTCTGCGATGATGACGTCGTACTTCCCGGCGGCGTGATACTCATCCGCGACGTTCTGCTCCGGCGTGATTATCTGCGCGCTGCGCTGAAGCCCGATGCGGCTGCGGATGATGTCCGCGCCGTCGCGGGTGTCGGTGCTGGGTTTTATGAGCCAGACCGTCATGCCCAGCTCCTCATAGTTAAACTGCGTTATCAGCGCCTGCGCGGACTTCGACGAGCCCATGGCGCCGTACTTAAAATATAGCTTTGCCATCTCTTCTCCTCACTTCGCGCCGAGATGCGCCCGTACGCGCTCCACTACCATTTCGAGCGCGACCTGATTGTAGCCGCCCTCCGGAATGATAATGTCCGCATTGCGCTTGCTCGGCTCGACAAACTGCTCGTGCATGGGCTTGACGGTGGTGAGATACTGGTTCACCACGCTGTCAAGGCTGCGGCCACGGTCACGCACATCGCGCACGATACGGCGCAGGATGCGCACGTCCGCGTCGGTGTCGACGAAAATCTTGATATCCATAAGATCGCACAGCTCGCGGCTCTGGAATATCAGTATGCCTTCTACTATAATAACTCTCGCGGGGCGGACGGTTATCGTCCTGTCGGTGCGGTCGTGAATGGAGTAGTCGTAGACCGGACACTTGATGCTGTGCCCTGCGCGAAGCTGCTTGAGATCCTCGATGAGTATATCGGTGTCGAAGGAATCCGGGTGGTCATAGTTGAGCTTTGCCCGCTCCTCGTAGGGCATATTGTGGTGCGCCTTATAATAATTGTCGTGATAAATCACCGATACGTCCCCGCCGAAGCGCTGGACGAGCTTTTTGGTGATGGTGGTCTTGCCGCTGCCGGTGCCTCCGGCTATGCCGATTACCATTATATCCATGGCTTTATCCTTTCGGTTTTTATCTTTCGACTCATTTTAACACATTTGCGCGCAGGTTTCAATTTGACTTTTACGGTTTTCGCGGTATAATTGGGAAAAAGAACAATCAAAACAAGGAGGATTCTTATGACAATACCTACCGCACACAACAACGCAAAGAAAGAGGACATAGCAAAAACCGTTCTCATGCCCGGCGATCCGCTGCGCGCAAAGTTTATCGCGGAGAACTTCCTGACCAACGCCCGCCTCGTCAACAACGTCCGCGGCGTTCAGGGACATACCGGCACATGGAAGGGCGTCCCCGTGACGGTGATGGCCTCCGGCATGGGCATCCCCGCCATCAGTATTTACAGCTGGGAGCTGTTCAATTTCTACGATGTGGACAACATCATCCGCATCGGCTCCGCCGGCGCGCTGAGCGACGATCTGAAGCTGATGGACATCATCGCCGGTCAGGGGGCCTGCACTAACTCCAACTACGGCCAGCAGTTCAACCTTGGCGGCACCTTCGCCCCCATCGCGGACTACACCCTGCTCTCCACCGCGGTCGAAGCCGCGCGGGATCACGGCGTGGACATGAAGGTCGGCAATCTCCTCTCCTCGGATAACTTCTATTCCGCCGACGGCTGGAACCGCAACGACGCATGGAAGCGCATGGGTGTGCTCGGCGTCGAGATGGAGGCCGCGGGACTTTACATGAACGCCGCCTACGCCGGAAAGCGCGCGCTCTGCATCTGCACCGTTTCCGACCACCTCTACCGCCCCGAAGCGCTCAGCCCGGAGGACAGGCAGGAGTCGCTGACGCAGATGATCGAGATCGCGCTGGACACCGCGGCGAAGATGGCGTCGAAATAAAAGCGTAATTTTTACGGAATAGTCATAGAAATTAACAGTTTTCGTCAATTATGGCCTTGATTTGATAACGGAGTACGTGCTATAATGTATGCTGTACGAAATCGTACGGATGTTATCCAAAAATTTTTATGGAGGAAAAAACATGAAGAAGATTCTCGCACTCGTTCTTGCTCTGTGCATGGTCTTTGCTCTGTGCGCCTGCGGCAACACCCCGGCGGACGGCAATAAGCCCGCAGAAGAGAGCAAGGCTCCCGAAGCCGCAGAGTCCAGCACTCCTGCCGCTCCCGAGGCTCCCGCTTATAAGGTCGCAATGATCACCGACTACGGCGACATCACCGACCAGTCCTTCAACCAGACCACCTACGAAGGCTGCAAGGAGTTCTGCGAAGCCAATGGCGTTGACTTCAAGTACTACAAGCCCGCAGGCGACTCCACCGCAGAGCGCGTTGCAATGGTCGACGCAGCTGTCGCAGACGGCTACAACGTCGTTGTAATGCCCGGCTACGCCTTTGGCGAGACCATCACTCAGGTCGCTGACCTCTATCCCGATGTCAAGTTCATCGCTCTGGACGTCTCTCAGGGCGACCTCGGCGATTACCAGATCCCCGAGAACGTCACCTGCGCTGTCTACCAGGAAGAGCTGTGCGGCTACATGGCCGGTTATGCAGCTGTTAAGCTCGGCTACACCAAGCTCGGCTTCCTCGGCGGCATGGCAGTTCCCGCAGTTGTCCGCTACGGCTACGGCTTTGTTCAGGGCGCTGACGCTGCTGCAACCGAACTCGGTGCAGACGTCACCCTCAACTATGTCTACGGCAACCAGTTCTCCGGCGATGCAGACATCACCGCTTACATGGACACTTGGTATGCAAACGGCACTGAGGTCGTCTTCGCTTGCGGCGGCGGCATCTACAACTCCGCTGCTGAGGCTGCTGCAAAGGTCGGCGGCAAGGTCATCGGCGTTGACGTTGACCAGGCTGCTATAATCGACGCTTATGCTGAAGGCATGACCGTTACCTCCGCAATGAAGGGTCTTGCTCCCACCGTCAAGGCTATCCTCGGCGAGCTGATCCTCAATGACAACTGGGCACAGTACGCTGGCCAGATCAACACCCTCGGCCTCGTCTCCGGCACCGATGTCGAAGCCAACTACGTCCAGATCCCCTACGAGTCCACTCAGTGGTCCGACACCTTCACCAAGGATGACTACGCCGCTCTCGTCGCTGCAATGTTCGACGGCACTGTTACCGTCTCCAACGACACCGAGACCGAGCCCACCGTCCAGACCATCACTGTTGACTACCAGGGCAACATCAAGTAATTTCACTTGATCCAAACCGCATAAAAAATCAGACAGGCAAAAGCCTGTCTGATTTTTTGTTGCTTTCTTCTATTTTCAGCCCAGCTTGTCGCCGTTTTTGACCGGCTTGTCCGGCTTTATCAGCACCACGCCGCCCTCGGAATACGTGCCGAGGACAAGAACCTCGGAGAAGAAATTCGCTATCTGCCGCGGCGGGAAGTTCACGACCGCAAGCACCTGCTTTCCGGGCAGTTCATCCGCGGCGTAATGCCCCGTTATCTGCGCGGAAGAGCGTTTCACGCCGATCCCATCGCCGAAATCTATCTCGAGCTGATACGCGGGCTTGCGCGCCTTCTCAAAATTCTTCGCCGAGATTATCGTACCGACGCGGATGTCGAGCTTTTCAAAATCATCAAACGTCGCCATATTACACCTCATCCTTTATCTTCATGGTCAGCGAAATTCTGTGCTTCTTCTCATCCACATCAAGCACCGCAACTTTCACGATGTCGCCGACGGCGACGACCTCGCTGGGGTGCTTTATAAACCTGTCGCATATCTGCGAAATGTGAACCAGACCGTCCTGATGAACGCCGATATCGACGAAAAAGCCGAAATCTATAACATTTCTGACCGTTCCGGTCAGCACCATACCGGGCTTGAGATCCTTTATCTCCAGCACATCCGACCGCAGCAGCACGGGCGGCAGCTCGTCGCGCGGGTCACGGCCGGGCTTCATAAGCTCGGAAGCGATGTCGTGCAGCGTCAGCGCGCCGACTCCGCAGAACCCCGCGGCCTTCTCGTCGCCTGCCGCCTTGAGCCGCGCTGGCAGCTCTTTGAGGTTCCCCGCGGCGACGTCCTTGAGCGTGTATCCGCACAGCTCCAGCAGGCGCAGCGCCGCGTCGTAGCTTTCCGGATGGACGGCGGTGTTGTCAAGCACCTGCTTGCTCTCTGGCACGCGCAGGAAGCCCGCGCACTGCTCGAACGCCTTGGGGCCGAGCTTCGGTACCTTCTTTATCTGACTGCGCGAGGTGAACGCGCCGTTTTCCTCGCGGTAGGTGACGATGTTCTTTGCCGTGGTCTTGGTCAGACCGGAGACGCGCTGCAGAAGCGAGGGGGAAGCCGTGTTCACGTCCACACCCACCGCGTTGACGCAGTCCTCGACCACGCCGGAGAGCGTCTCGTCGAGCTGCTTCTGCGGGCAGTCGTGCTGATACTGCCCCACGCCGATGGCCTTGGGGTCGATCTTCACCAGCTCCGCCAGCGGATCCTGCAGCCGCCGCGCGATGGAGACAGCGCTGCGCAGGTTCACGTCGTAGTCGGGGAACTCCTCTGCGGCGAGCTGGCTCGCGGAGTAGACCGACGCGCCCGCCTCGTTGACGATGGCGTAGGACTGCCCGCCGCCGAGCTGATGCAGCATCTCAGCGGTCATCTGCTCCGTCTCGCGGGAGGCTGTGCCGTTGCCGATGGCGATGTGCTCAATGCCGTGCTTGCGGATGAGGCCGGAGAGTATGCGTATGGCTTCGGCCTTTTTACCGGCGCTGAAGGTCGGGTACACGACCGCGGTGTCGAGCACCTTGCCGGTGCCGTCGATGACGGCGACCTTGCAGCCGTGGGCATAGCCGGGGTCAAGCCCCATCGTGACCTTGCCCTTCACGGGCGGCTGCATGAGCAACGGCTTGAGGTTCAGGCCGAAATTCTTTATCGCGCCCTCGCAGGCGCGCTCGGTGAGTGCTGCGCGCGCTTCGCGCTCGAGCGAGGGGTAGATCAGCCGGTCGTAGGCGTCCTCGCAGGTGCTCTTCATAAATTCCATCGCGGCGGAGCCGGGCTTCACGGCGGCGCGGCGCAGCACCGGAAGCGCCGTGTCGCGGTCGAGCAGTACCGTGACGGAGAGGAAGCCCTCCTTTTCGCCGCGGTTGATGGCGAGGATCTGGTGGTCGGCGAGCTTTGTGACGGGCTGGTCGAAGTCGTAGTACAGGCGGTAGACGGAGTCCTCTTCCTTCACCGCGAGACTGCGCAGGTGCCCCTGCCGCATGAGCAGAGTGCGCAGCGTCTTGCGGATGGCCGCGTCGTCCGAGAGGAGCTCGGCGACGATGTCATTTGCGCCCTGCAGGGCGTCGGCAACTGTCTCTACGCCCTTTTCGGGGTCGACGAAGTCTGCCGCTGCGTCCTCCGGACGCGGGCAGCTGCACTCCTGCGCATAGAGCAGCTTCGCCAGCGGCTCGAGCCCCTTCTCGCGGGCGACGGTCGCGCGGGTGCGGCGCTTCTGCTTATAGGGGCGGTAAAGATCCTCCACCTCCGCGAGCGTCGCGGCCGCGTCGATGGCAGCGGAGAGCTCCGGCGTGAGCTTACCCTGTCCGCCGACAGCCTTTTTGACCTCCTGACGGCGCTGGTCGAGATTGCGCAGATACGTCAGGCGATCCTCGAGTTTTCGGAGGGTCGTGTCGTCCATCGCGCCGTGCAGCTCCTTGCGGTAGCGCGCGATGAAGGGGATGGTGTTGCCCTCGTCGAGCAGCTTTATGACGTTATCTATATGACTTTGCTCGCGGCCAAGCTCACGGGCGAGTATCTGATTTATCGTTTCCATGGAAGTCTCCTTTGCGTTAGTCAGGATATTATACCACAGGCTCTGCGGCATTGCAAAGAAAACAGCCCCGATGATAGCATCGGGGCTGCAGCAATATGCACTTACTTGAACGCGTAGAACGCGAGGGAGATTATCGAGGCCGCAAGGAGCATCACGGGCAGGCCGCGGAATGCTTTCGGCACGTAACGCTCGTTTATCTTCGACTTCACGCCGGCAAACAGCACCATCGCCAGCACGAAGCCGAGACCCGCGCCGAGCGCGGCGAACAGCGCTTCGACATAGGTGTAGCCCTCGGTGATGTTGTTCACCGCGAGCCCGAGCACCGCGCTGTTGAGCGCGACGAGCGGGAAGTACGCGCCGACGGGCTTGCCGGACTTGGCAAACATCGCGCCGAGAACGTATACGACCAGCAGCACGACCAGCACGAATATCAGCGTCTCAAGATATTCCGCGCAGAGCAGCACAAGCAGCCGGTAGAGCGGCCAAGTGACAGCGGCGGCGAGCAGCATGACCGCGGCAACGGAAAAGCCCATCGCGGCGGAGCCGTATTTCCTGCCGCCGAGCACGGGGCCGACGCCGAGGAACTTCTCAAGCGCGTAGTTGTTGACGAGAACGCCGCCAAGCATTATCAGAAGCAGAGCTTTCATGGCTCATTCCCCCTCCTTCACGGTATCGCCGGAGAGACCGGCCGCGGCGCAGGCAGTGCCCTTGCCGGAAGTTTTCCCGCCGCCTAAAGCCTGAATCGCGGCGAGCAGGATGGCGAACACGACGAAGCCGCCGTGGGGCTGGAGCAGCGCGGGGATGTTATAGGTCTTGAAGAACGCTATCCCGTGACCCGCGAAGCTGCCACTGCCGAGAATTTCTCTGACCGCCGCCATCACGAACATCGCCGCTGCGAAGCCGAGGCCGGTCAGCAGACCGTTGACGATGCTCTTGCCGAAGCTGCGCTCCACGGCATCCTCCGCGCTGCCGTAGACCATGAGGTCGACGGCCACGACCGCGAGGTACACGCCGAGCATCTGATAAACGTTCGGCAGCAGCGCATTCATAAGCATCTGAACTGCGGAAACAACTGCGGTTATGATGAGGATATTTGCGCTCAGGCGGGCGCTCTTGGGAATCGCATTGCGCAGGGCATATATGAGCATATTCGACAGCAGCATCACTACCAGCACCGCCGCGCCCATACCGAGAGCGGAGATGACGCTGGTGCTCGCAGCCATCGCGGGGCAGGCGCCGAGGAACAAAACCAGCACGGGATTTTCCGCTATTGCCGCACGGACATCGTTTTTCATCCTATCTCCCCTCCATTCTCATTGACTGCGGCGAAGGCCGCGAAAGCGTCCTCAGTCGCGACGCGTATCGCGTCGGAGCTGACGGTCGCGCCGGAGATGAGTGCTTCGTCGCCGGTGAAGCTGTCGCCGGTCAGACCGGTGAAGCCCGCCTTGTAGCTGCTCTCATCAAGCTGGTAGCTGGTGAAGTACTCTTTGAAAAGTATCAGCTCGTCGGCGGTCATGGTGACTATCGCGCCGTTATCGTCGATGACGTAGTAGATGACCATGGGCTCGTTGGAGTAGCCGTAGCTTCTGGAGACGAACACATAGCCCACGCCCTCGGCCTTATAGGCGCAGGTGACGGAGTTATATACGCCCTCAAGGCTTATCGGGGTAACGTCGGAAGCGTCGGGCACAAGGAGCTTGACCTTGTTCAGATCGCCGTCGGAGTGGGAGACGATGTTCGCCTCGGCGTAGGCCTTGGCTTCAGCGGCCATCGCGTCGTCGCTGACCTCATTGCCGTCAATGTCCACTAGCTTCACGCTGCCGAAGGCGTTGCAGACGGCCATATAGGTGCTCTCGCCGCTCTTCATGATGAGCGCGAAACCGGAGTCGTTCAGCGCCTTGAGGCTCTTTACGATGTAGGTGTACTGCCCGTCGGCGATCTCCTGCTCCTCATACTGCGGAGTGCCGTTCGGGCTGACGATGCCGGGGTACACCTCGGCGAGCATTTCGACAAGGATCTGCTCGTCGCCCTTGACGCCCGCGCCGATAAGTCCGTTGTCGATGAGCGCGGCGAAGCCGTCCGCGACAGCGTTCTTAAACGCAGTGGAGGAGTAGGTCACGCCCGCAACGAGAGACACGTTTGCCAGCGTGGAGTCCTGACCAAGGTAGGTCTGAGGATAGGTCTCCTTGCCCATGTCCTTGGTTTCGGGGTAGGCGGTCAGCTCAACGCCGGAGATCTTGCCCTCGGCGTCTATCGCGAGGGTGAATTCGATGGGCTGCTTGGTGTAGCCCTCGGAGGTGGACAGGCGCAGGACGTAGCCCATGCCGCCGGTCTCGCCGTAGATGCTCTGCACGCTCGCGGGGATGTTTGCCAGCGCGGAGCTGCCGGGATCGGCCGCGTCGTAGAGCTGGTCAAAGCCTGCGGCGTCGGGCATGACGGCGTAGAGTGGGGCGAAGGCCGCCGCGCTGCCGTTTTCGGCGATGAGCGGAGCGGTGATGAAATTCAGTCCGGTCAGCAGCAGGACTGCGACGAGGACTATGGCGACAAGCGCCAGCACCGATTTGGAGAATTCTTTTTTATTTTCCATTTTTAGAACCTCCCAGCGGTTTGTTCGCGGTCAGTTTTTCAATGAACGGAGTGAGTATGTTCATGATGAGTATCGAGAAGGACACGCCCTCAGGATAGGAGCAGAAGAAGCGGATGATAAAGGTGATGACGCCGCAGCCGAGCGCGAACACGACCTTGCCCTTGGAGGTGATGGGCGTGGTGACGTAGTCGGTCGCCATGAATATTGCGCCGATGAAGAGGCCGCCGGCCATCATCTCATACGCTGCCATCGTGATATCGCCGGTGAATATCAGGTACAGCACGAACACGCTGCCGACGAAGGCCGCCGGAACGTACCACTTGATGACCCTGCGGCACACGAGGTAGACATAGCCGAGCAGCAGAGCCGCAACGCAGGTCTCGCCGATAGCGCCGCCGCGCAGGCCGATGAACATCTCCCAGAGAGTCGGCAGGTCGGAGCCGCCGTTTCCGAGGACTTCAAGCGGAGTCGCGGAGGAGACAAGCTCCACGCCCGCGGGCTGCGCGCCGCCCGCGACAGCGGAGAACGCGATGAGCATGAATACGCGCGCCGTGATGGCGGGGTTTGCAAAGTTGTGACCCAGTCCGCCGAACAGGCACTTGACTATCACGACCGCGAACGCCGCGCCAATGACGCACTGCCACACGGGAACGTTGGTGCTGAGATTCAGCGCCAGCAGGAGGCCGGTGACTACCGCGCTCAGGTCGCCGACGGTCTGTTTGCGGCCGGTGACGAGGTTGAACAGGAACTCGGAGACGACCGCGCCGATAACGCATGCGGCCAGCACTGGAAGCGCCTTCACGCCGAAGATGACGACGGAGGCGACAGCTACGGGCAGCAGCGCGATTATCACGTCGAGCATGATGCGGCGGCTGGAGTCCTTGGTATGGATATGGGGTGCGGGTGAGAGGATCAGATTTTCCATTGTGCTTCCCCCTTACTTCTTCTCGGCGCGGTCGGCCTTGACCTTGCGGACAAAGCGCTTCGCGTCGCGGTTATTCTGCACGAGAGGGCGATGCGCGGGACACACGTAGGAGCAGCAGCCGCACTCCATGCACATCTGAACCTTGCCCTTGTCGAGCAGTTCAAAGCGCTCGTTTTCGTCCTCGACCTCAAGCGCGGCGGCATAGGCGGTCGGATTCAGGCCGAGCGGGCAGTTCTCGACGCAGCGGCCGCAGTGGATGCAAGGCGTCGGCTCAAGGCTACGGGAGTCCTTGCGGTTCAGGATGATGATAGCGTTCGTGGCCTTGAGGACGGGCTGCTCCAGCGAGTACGCGGGCTTGCCCATCATCGGGCCGCCGTACAGGACCTTGCCCGGCTCCTCTTTGAGGCCGCCGCAGTTCTCGATAAGATAGCTTATCGGCGTACCGACGGGGACGACGAGGTTCTTCGGCTCCTTGACGGCGGAGCCGTCAACGGTCACGCAGCGGTCGACCAGCGGCATGCCGGTCTCCATGTAATACGCCATCTTCGCAAGCGTGGTGACATTTATAATAATGTAGCCCAGCGACGCGAGACGCTGCCCCTCGCCGACGACGAGACCGGCGGCGTTATACAGCAGCACCTGCTTCGCGCCCTGCGGGTACACGCTCTTGAGGGGCTTGACCGTGACGGCCGGATCGTCGGCAAACGCATTGGTCAGCTTCTCGATAGCGTCGGGCTTGTTCTTCTCTATGCCGATGATGAATTCCTCAGACTCAAGATAGCGCTTGAGCAGCGCGATGCCCTTGACGATGAGGTCTGTATGCTCAAGCATGGTGCGGTGGTCGCTGGTGATGAACGGCTCGCACTCCGCGCCGTTTACAAGCACGGTCTTGATGTGGCCGCGGCGGGCGGCGTCCAGCTTCGCCCATAGCGGGAAGGCCGCGCCGCCGAGACCGACGATGCCGCTGCCGCGCAGGGCGGTGAGAAATTCGTCCAGATTCTCGGCCTTGGGCGGAGCCATGGCGGGATCCTTCTCCATCTTGCCGTCGCTTTCTATGCGAATCGCGGCAACGCTGCGCCCCGGCTCGCTCTCATACTGCTCGATTGCCTTGACGGTGCCGGAAACTGTAGCGTGCACGGGAACGGAGTTCCGCCCCTCCTCGCGCGCGATCAGCTGGCCGAGATATACATGCTCACCGGCTGCGACGACAGGCTCCGCCGCCTGACCGGAATGCATGTTCATCGGCAGCAGTACCTCTTTCGGCGGCGCGACGCGGACGGATTCCATACCGGCGGTCGCCTTATAATGGGGCAGCTTCAGGGATGAAATGTTCTTTTTGAGGTTCATTTGACACCTACCTCCTTTTATTTGACAATACGGGCTTCAAGCCCCGATGTGTACCGGATGCCCCCGTCGGGGAATATCCACAGCACGTCCACGCCGAGCTTTTCGGCGAGGGCGAGGCCGTCCTCATAGCTCATGCAGAACAGCGCCGTGCTCAGCGCGTCGGCAAGGCCGCTGTCCTTCGTGACGACGGTCAGGGACTCGAAGTAATCTGCAGGGTACAAAGTGTCCTTATCTATTATGTGATGGTACTTCTCTCCGTCCACCATGTAGTAGCGCTCATAGGTGCCGGAGGTGACGCAGGCCGTGTCCGAAAGATCGAGGCTGACGGCGAAGCTGCCGTCGGGATCCTGCGGATCGCGTATGCCGGTGTTCCAGCCGCTGCCGTCGGGCTTTGTGCCGATGATGCGGATGTTGCCGCCGATGTTGAGCACGTAGCTCTCCGCGCCGACGGATTCGAGATATTCCGCCGCGCGCTCCGTCGCGTAGCCCTTGCCGAGCGCGCCGACGTCGAGCGAAGCTTCGGGGTCTGTGAGCCGGAGAGTGCAGTTTTCCGCGTCGATCTCAAGCAGACCGAAGCCGGTGTGCTCCGCGGCGGCCTCAAGCTCCTCCAATGTCGGAACCTTGGCGGACGCGGGGTCATTGCTCGCCGCCTCGCGGCAGTCGTGCCAAAGAGACAGCACGGCGCCCATGGTCACGTCCATCTCGCCGTTTGTCGCCTCGCACAGCTCCTTGGCGTAGAGCATGAAGTCGATGAGCTTCTTGTCTACCTTGACCGCTTCGCCGCCCGCGAGACGGTTGACGGTGCAGAGATTATTGACGCCGGAATACTCATGGTATATGTCGAAAAGCCGGTGATATTCGCCTAAAATACCAGAAACTTCGGCAGAACGGTCGTTAAACTGTTCTGCCGAATCTCCTGCATAGCTATATACGAAGGAGACGGTATCAAAATAGCTGAAGTAGCTCTTGCCCTGCGGCTCGGCCTTCGCGGCCTTGCCGGAGCAGGCGCACAGGCTCAGCGTAAGTGCCACTACGCAGATGAGCGCGAAGCCCCGCTTCATTAATTTCAATACCTTCATCTCCTATGGCGCGCCGGTTTTTATCAGCGCGCGTAATCGGCTGCCTGAGCCAGAACTGCCATCATGCCGGTGATCTGCATGGTGCAGGAGGCGTACAGGGTTTCGTCCGCGGGGACGGAGTAGCCGTGGTCATTCTGAGTGGTCTCTATTGCTCTGACCTCATCGGCGGTCTTGCCGACGGTGTAGTTTGCAAATGCCTGAGCCTGAGCATCCCACTCGGCGATAGCGTTGCCGATGGCGACCATGCCGTAGTCGGAGCCGAGCTCGCGCTTGGTGCCCTTGAAGGAGCTGTCAACGATCTTGCCTTCCTTGTCGGCATTGATGACGGGCTGGATAGCATCGGTGATGGCGGCGAGGATCTTGCCGTCCGCGCCGACGACGGTTGCGCCGAACTCGGTGTACATCTTGACGGCTGCGGGATCGGTGTCGGTTGCGGGGGTGGACTCAGCGGAATTGCTGATGGCGGCAAGGCCGAGCTTCAGCTCACCGGAAGCCTTGAAGGTCTGACCCTTCTCGTCGCTGCAGGCCTTTACGACAGCGCCGATGAAGTCTTCGATGCTGATGGAGCAGCTCGCATACAGAGTCTCGTCAACTGCGACGTTGTAGCCTTCCTCGTTGACCTTGGTCTCGATGCCGGCTATCTCATCGGCGGTCTTGCCGACGCAGTAGGCTTCGAAGTTCTCGGCCTGCTGGTACCACTCAAGAGTGGCGTCGGAGTACTTGACCATGTTGTAGTCGTCGCCCAGCTCACGCTTGGTGAGGAAGGTCTTCGCGGTGTCAACGGCACCGCCGGTGACGTCCATCTTGTTCTGCGCGCAGTCGAGGCGGCAGAGAACTATCTTGCCGTTTGCGTCGGTAACAACTGTGGCGACGGTCGCGTCGACCTGCGCGTTGTTATCGGAAGAGGAATCAGTGCTGACAACGACGCCCATGCCGAGCTTGTATTCAGCCTCGGAGGAGCCGCCGCAGGCGGCCATGCTGAGCATCATGCATACAAGGATGATTGCAGTAACAAATTTTTTCATATTGTTCTCCTCAATTTTCCCGCTGTACTTGAGCGGGCATTTTGTGTTTCCGAAGGGCGTTTTCCCTCCGTGCAATTCAACATTTTAACAGGATAAGGCCAAAATGTCAACAGATTAACAATATCTAACTGCCTTAAAACTACACAAATTTCGAGCAATATATCAGAATTATTGACCGTTTTTATCGTCATTATTACCAATAAATGTTCCAAAAAATAACGGCGCAAAAAGGCTCCGCTGACGGAAAAACGCCAGCGGAGCCGGAAGCTTATTTGATATTGCTGATTATGTCTTTGAGCTGCGCCTCGCTTAGCCCGGGAGAGACGCTGAGGGAGAACGAAAAATCGCCGTCTTCCCATATAGCGAGCTGCCAGTTACCGACGCTGCCCTTCAATGTGACCTCGGCGTCTTCGATGCTGAGCTTTGCCGTGTCCGCATAATCGTTGTAATCGCCGGAAATGTCGCCGCTGCCGGCGGAGACACGATACGTAATGTGTGTTCCCTCGCCGTCATAGTCAACTTGGGCAAAGTCTCCCCGGTAGGAGCTGTATTCTATGCTCTCGGGTTCAAATGGCAGAGCCTGCGGCGTGCGCACCTCGAAGCCGACCTTTTCGGAAAGCTCGTCAAGGCTCGCGCATTCCTCTATTCCGTTGGCTATCTGCACGGGCGGCTGATTTGCCTCGGCCATATCATGAAGCTTCGGCAGGAAAAATGCTGCCGCGACGATCAGCACGGCGCACGCGGCGGCGGACAGCGCTTTCCTCAGCATTGGCAGGCGTACGAGCTTTCCCTGCTTTTTCGCTGAGACTTCAACGTTTTTCAGTATGCGTTCCCGCATTTCGGAAGTTATTTCCACTTTATCCATTATTCTGTTATACGAGGTGTTATTCAAAGTCGTACGCCTCCTTCAGTACAGCTTTCAGCCGCTCGCGGCCGCGGTGCAGATCGGAGCGGACAGTGCTCTCCTTGCGGCCGAGTATCTTTGCGATCTCGGAGGTCGAATAGCCCTCCTGATAGAAAAGGTGTATCGGCGCGCGGTACTGTTCGGGGAGCGCCTTGACCTCTTCCCAGACGAAGGAGAGGTTTTCATCCTCGGCAGCGGCAAGCTCTTCGTTCAGCTCGTCGGTCTTGCGTATGCGCTCGTAGTCGAGCCGGTTTTTGCAAAGGTTTGCCGCGACATGCAGAAGCCAGGCCTTCTCGTGTGCCGGACTTTCAAAGCTCGGCGTTTTCTGAAGATATCTGATGAGCGTTTCCTGCACTATATCCTCAGCATCGCTCATGTTGTGCATGTACGAATATGCAAGGCGCAGGATCGAATTGCCGTAGCTGTCAAGCAGACGGGCGGCGTTGGCGGATACCTCGTCCGAAGCGATCCGCTCCGGCTGGGCTTCGGCGGTCAAGGCCAGCCAAAGCCCGCGCAGCCTGCCCAGCAGCCGATTGAATACGGATGCGCCGAATACCGGCGGCAGCCCCGCGCGTATGCATATTGCCATTCAGCCCACTCTCCCTTGCTGATAAGCTGTTATTTTACCTGTCCGACTAGCGCCGCCATTTCGTCAGCGGTTATGCCGTTCGGCACGCTGATGGAATAGCCGCAGCCATCGACCGCCCATACCGCAAGCATGACCTTGCCGTCATTGCCCTTGAAGGTGACGGAAACTCCGTTTATCTCGCGGTCAACAACGGAGGAATAATCGTTATAATCCCCGCTGATATCGGCCGATCCCTCGTCCTTGCGCACGCGGGCGACCTCTTCGCCGCCGTTTGCGTAAATGGCTTCGATACACTTTTCATTATACCAAGTTAAAAACATGGAGGCTTTTGTGTCAAGAATTTTTTCGGGTATCTGCATATCTATTCCGGCGGCCGCTTCGGCTTCGGCGAGACTGCTGTGCTCGGTGGGACCCCATGTGGACGGGTCTCCGCCTATGAGATCGTCCGGCGTATCATTTGCGGCGCTGGCAGCGCTGCATGACGCGAGCGCGAGCACGGCTGCCGTGCAGAGGATAAGAGCTATAATATTTCTTCTTTTCATTGTAACAAGTCCTTTCTTCGGCGGCTTATTTCTGCCGCTCTGACCTGTATACAGATGGTGAGTCTGAAATGTTGCGGAGATGAAGAAAATTTTTATGAAAAAAATCCGGCGGTGTGAAACCGCCGGATTTTTCCTCACATTAAACTCACAGACAGGGGGCTTATTTCTGCAGATCTTCGCCGCGGATGTACTTGCCGAGGGGCTTCCACAGCGCCCAGCCGACGACTACGCACACGATCATGTCGACGAGCATGTAGCTGCCGTTGTAGAGCGCGGAGTAGAACCACGGAGAGGTCATGGTCATGCCGAAGAAGGTGTCAGGCATGTACTCTGCCCAAAGGGTTGCGCCGGTGATGTAGTGGCTCAGGAAACGGGCAAGACCGCCGACAAGAACGCCGTAGAAGTAGCCGTAGGGGTTCTTGTGGAAGAGACCGGCCAGACCGAGCAGCGTGTAGGCCACGATGTAGTCGCCGAGGATGGACTGCCAGCCGATAACGAAGCCGCCGCCCTGCAGAAGCTGCAGGAAGCTGTATACGAAGCTGGCCAGCAGGCCGGGACCGAAGCCCCAGCGGGCGCAGTACAGGAATATCGGCAGCATGCCGATGTCAATGGAACCGCCCTGCGGCAGCTCAAAGAGCTTGATGAAGCTCAGCACATACGCCAGAGCGACCATGATGGCGCCCTCGCAGAGCGCGCGGAGCTTGAGATGAGATTTGGTTTTCATGTTTCTTTCCTCCTAAATTGCGATTTTGTAATTTGGGGAAGCAGAATATGAAAAACCGCAGGTCCTTAAAATAAGAACCTGCGGAAAATTGCAATACTCTGTTTCCTACGCCGGCATTATCCGGATCAGGTTCTAGGGTCCGGAGCCTCCATTGGCTCCATCTCAGCCAGAAATATCCAGCCCCCCTTGTTAAATTACAACGCGAGTATATAGCTGCCGCCGAAATTTGTCAAGAAAAAAGTTTACTTCAGCAGCTCGGCCTTGTCGATGATGAACTGACGCAGCCATTCTCCGGCCTCGTCGTTTTTCAGCGCGAAATCGATTATCGCTTCGAGGTAGCCCTTGAGGTTGCCGGTGTCGTAGCGTCTGCCCTCAAAATCGACGGCGCACATCGGCTCGTGGAGGCACAGCTCCTTCATGCCGTCGGTGAGCTGTATCTCGTTGTTGCGGCCGGGAGCGGTGTGCTCCAGAATGTCGAATATCGCGGGGGTAAGCACGTAGCGGCCGAGGATGGCGAAGTTCGAGAACTTCTCCTCAAGCGTCGGCTTCTCGTTCATGTCGCCGATCTTGTACACGCGCTCGGAGAGCTGCTCGATGAGCTTGACGGAGGAGTACTTCGTGATAAGCTCGTCCGGCACCTCGCGCACCGCAACGGCGCTGCAGCTGTTGGCCTCGGCGGCCTCGACAAGCTGCTTGAGAACGGGCTTCTCGCTGAGCATGATATCGTCGCCGAGGAGCACCGCGAACGGCTCGTTGCCGACGAAGCTCTTCGCGCGCCATACGGCGTGGCCGAGACCCTTCGTCTCCTTCTGGCGCAGGAAGAACACGTCCGCCATGTCCGCAACTGCGCGGACGGTCGCGGCCTCGTCGCTCTTGCCGTCATGGATCAGGCGCTCCTCAAGGTCGGGCGCGTAGTCGAAATAGTCCTCGATGGGGTTCTTGCCGCGGTTGGTGATTATGAGTATCTCCTCAACGCCCGCGGCCACCGCCTCCTCGACGATGTACTGAATGACCGGCTTATCAACCAGCGGAAGCATTTCCTTCGGGATACTCTTGGTGTTCGGGAGCAGGCGCGTACCAAGACCGGCGGCGGGGATTATCGCTTTTCTGACCTTCATATACGTCTCCTTTCGTTTCTTGCCTATGGTTTAGTCATTTAGTTTTATTGTAAATTCCCTGAAGAATTTCAGCCCGGGGAGGTAGTACATCATCGGCAGGCCGATGACGAACAGCACCGCGGCCTCGCCGAGCCCGACCTGCGCGGCATTGAGTCCGAAGGCGGCGGGGTGGGAGAATATGTTGAGGCCGTTATAAGCGCTCGTTATCACCGCGCCGACGACGACGGCGTTGAACAGCACCGGCATCAGGCAGGCCAGAATTTTCCTGCCCAGATCATGACCGCGGCGGCCTATCTCGGCGGTTATCAGCGCGGCGGCCAGCGTTGCGAGCGAGCCGAAAACTATGTCGAATATGTTGCCTGTGAGCAGGTTTGCGATGATGCAGCCGCCGAACAGCCCCCACGCGGTGCAGGGCATGAAAAACGGCAGTATACACAGCGCCTCGGATACGCGGAACTGTACCGCGCCGTAGCTTATCGGGGCGAGAATCATTGTTAGCACGGCGTAGCATGCGCCGACGACCGCGGCTGTTGCGAGTTTAAGTGTTGCTGTTTTCTTCATTAGAATCCTCCGAGTTTTTTGCCATGCGCGCCGCCGTCTCTTCACGGCGATGCAGAGAAAATTCGCAGCCGCAGTAGAGCTGCCTGTAAAGTCCGTATTTTTCACTGAGTTCTATCGAGCGGTTTTCGCCGTCGCGCTTCTTGAAGTCCGACGGCAGCCAGCTCACGCCGACGGCGCGGCCTATCTCCTCGCCGATGCCGTTTATGAGCACCGCGTCCTTATGGCGCGACAGCGTCAGCGTCGTGCAGAAATAGTCGAATTGATAGTGCTTGGCGAGGCGCGCCGTTTCCAGCAGGCGCAGCCTGAAGCACTCGGCGCAGCGCTTGCCGCCCTCCGGCTCGTTCTCAAGCCCCTTTATGCGCGCGTAATAGTCGGCGCTCTTCCATGGCTCGGCCAGCACGCTGACCTTGTCCGCCAAGCCCATGCTCTCGATGAGCTGCACCTGAGTCTTGAACCGGCGGTCAAATTCCTCCTTCGGATAGATATTGGGGTTGTACCACAGCAGCGTCACGTCGAAATACTGTGTGAGATATTCCAGCACCGAGCTGGAGCAGGGGCCGCAGCAGCTGTGCAGCAGCACCCGCGGCATTCTTTTGCCGCGCTTCTGGATTATACGGTCCAGTTCCTTCTGATAATTTCTGTTCATAGCGTGATTGTAACACCTCGCGCCAAGATTGGCAACATGTCATTGACTTTATAGTAATATTTAATGTATATTTAAGATATAAAGATTCCGGAGGGAAAGCCATGGACAACCGCACCAGCAAACAAAATTACTATCTTGATATAGCCGACTCCGTTCTGGAGCGTTCCACCTGCCTGCGCCGCAAATACGGCGCGATAATCGTCCGCAACGACGAGATAATCTCCACCGGCTACAACGGCGCGCCGCGCGGCCGCCGCAATTGCAGCGACCTTGGCCGCTGCACACGCGAGACGCTGCGCATCCCGTCGGGCGAGCGCTATGAGCTGTGCCGCAGCGTGCACGCCGAAGCGAACGCGATAATCTCCGCCTCCCGCCGCGATATGATCGGCGCGAGCATATATCTCGTCGGCCGCGACGCGCGCACCGGCGAGCTGCTGCACGACGCGATGTCATGCTCAATGTGCAAGCGCCAGATAATTAACGCCGGCATAGACCGCGTCATAATCCGCACCGGCGAGACCGAATACATAACCATCCCCGTCAGCGACTGGGTCGAGAACGACGATTCGATATTTGAGTTGGTATAGATATCATCCAAGCATCAGCATCGCGCCGCGGCGGCGAAGCAGTCGGCCAGAATATCCGCGAGCTCCTCTTCGCTCTCGCGCCTGCCGCGCCTGAGCCATGTGGCGAGGATGCCGGTCATGACATAGCCGGTGTTCGCGGCAAAGTAATCGAGCCGTGCTTCGTCCATGCCCGGCAGCTCCTTCGAGCGGAGCAGCAGCTTTTTCAGACTCTCGGCCAGAATGTCCGCCCGTCCGGTGCGGACGAGGGCTTCCAGCACAGCGGCGTTGTTGAACCAGTAGTGGAACACCCTGATATACACCGGCGCCCCGCTTCCTGCCGCGATCTCGTCAAAGCCGCGGTCGCACAGCAGCGCGAGCACGTCCTCAAGGCTGTCGAAATTCCGGTAAAAGGTCGAACGGCTGACGGTCGAGCGCCGCTGCACGTCGCTTACCGTTATCTCGCCGAGGGGCTTTGTTTCCAGCAGCTCCAGCACCGCCGTGCAGATAAGCTCGACCGAGCTTTCCGCGCGCTTATCATGCTTGATGTGGTACATTTTTTCTCCTTTTGTTTCATTCGTTGCGGGACTATTGTATCACAAATGCTTTTGGTGTACAATGCAGACAACTAATTTTATAAATAACAAAGGAGCGGTAAACATGAGCGAAAACGTGATCTTCTGTTTCTCCGGCACAGGCAACTGTCTCGACATCGCAAAGAACATTGCAAAGCGCATGGGTGACACCGATATTATAATGATGCGCAAGGCTCCCGCCGTGACTGACGTGAGCGCCGCAAAGCGCATCGGCTTCGTCTTCCCGTGCTACGCGGGCGGCCTGCCCGGCGATGTGGAGAAGTACGCCAAGACCATCAAGGTAAACCCCAAGGCTTACACCTTCGGCGTTTGCAGCTACGCGGGCTATATCGGCTGCGGCCTGTATAAGCTCAACAGCATCATCCCTTTGACCTACTGGGCGGGCGTCTCTCACCAGTGCTCCTGCATCTGGCTCTTCCCGCACAACCTTATGATGCCGCCGATCTCTCCGGAGAAGGCGCAGAAGCGTTCCGAGGAGAAGGCGATACAGATCGCGATCGACGCGCTGTCCTTCAAGCGCAGAAAGCAGCCGCCGAAGATGAGCGTCAATGCCGTCGAGAGCGCCGCGTGGCCGCTGCTGTCCAAGCTCAAGGGCCGCAAGCTCAAGGTGAGCGACGCATGTATCGGCTGCGGCCAGTGCGCAAAGCTGTGTCCCAAGGGCAACATCACCATCGTCAACGGCAAAGCCAAGTTCGGCAAGGACTGCATCCAGTGCCTCAGCTGTCTCCAGTACTGTCCCAAGCAGGCGATATCCATGGGCGGCGCGACCGAGACGCGCGAGCGCTACCATAACCCCAACGTCACGCCCGACGAGCTGACCCGCAGCATCATCCATTTCGACTGACCGGCGCGGAAAGCTCCGTTTCCGGCATTAAAAATCGAATTTTTGGTTGACAGAACCTGATGTTTTAGTATATAATAGCCACTCGGCGGCAGTTGTCGCCAAGTGGCTATTTTTATATGTCAACTACTTCGGGGCCCGGCCCGATGTTGAGTATTACACCTGAAAGGAGTGCATATCATGCTTCGTACTTATCAGCCGAAGAAGCGCCAGCGCAAGAAGGAGCACGGCTTCCGCAAGAGAATGAAGACCGCGAACGGCCGCAAGGTTCTCGCTCGCCGCAGAGCAAAGGGCAGAGCAAAGCTCAGCTACTGATCACACTCGTGAAACAGGTCAAAGCATAATATTTTTAGGGCGGAGCGATCCGCCCTTTAGGTGTTTATGCATGTTTGACGAAGTATAGCATGGGAGAAGTGTCTCTTTGAACATCAGATGCACGCTGAAGAAAAACAGCGATTTCAGACGCTTATATTCCAAAGGCAAAAGCGCAGTAACCCCGTTCATGGTGGCCTACTGCCGGCGAAACGGCCTTGACCATAACCGTGTGGGCTACACGGTGTCTACAAAGCTGGGTCATGCCGTCGTGCGCAACCGGGTGCGCCGCCGCCTGAGGGAAATATACCGGCTGAATTCGCATCAGCTCAAAATCGGATGGGATATCGTCATCGTCGCACGCAGCCGCTGTGTCGGCGCGGAGTATTCGCGCATGGACGCGGCATTCATGGCCGCCTGCGAAAAGCTGTCCCTCAGACGGGAGGCGAAGCCGTGAAGAAATTCATGCTCGCCGCCATCCGCTTTTATCAGTGCAGGATATCTCCCGCGCGTCCGCCCTGCTGCCGCTTCATCCCGACCTGTTCGCAATACGCGCTTGAGGCGATCGAAAAATACGGCCCGCTCAAGGGAGGCTGGCTGGCCTTGAAGCGCATCGCGCGCTGTCATCCGTTCCATTCGGATGACTATGACATCTATGACCCCGTGCCCTGACGGGATCGACCCCTATCTACACACATTTAAGGAGTTACTATGTGGGCGATAATCACTAAACCGTTTGCATGGCTGATGGTCAAGCTCTATGAGCTTACTGGCAACTACGGCGTCGCCGTCATCCTCTTCGCACTGGTCGTCAACCTTATCCTTTCCCCGTTCATGGCCAAGAGCAAGAAGAGCATGATGCGCCAGACCCGTATCCAGCCCCAGCTTCAGGAGCTTCAGCGCCGCCATGAAGGCAACCCCCAGAAGCTCAATCAGGAGATGCAGAAGCTCTACCGCGAAGAGGGCATCCACCCCATGTCCGGCTGCCTCTGGTCTCTTATTCCGTTCCCCATCCTCATCGCGCTGTATGCCGTCATCCGCCAGCCCATCACCCGTATGATGTTCGCTGCGGAGAGCGTTGTCACCACGCTTCAGGACTATTTTGTCAGCGCAGGACTTTACACTATCCCCGCCAAGGCTGACGCCTATGCGGAGATAAAGCTCGCAAACCTCGCCCATCAGCATTGGGATGAGATCCAGACGGCTCTTGCCGGCAAGATCGACGGACTGATGAATATTGACTTCAGCTTCCTCGGTCTCAACCTCGGCGACCAGCCGAAGTGGAACTTCTTCTTCAACACCGACTGGAGCGATACCTCAGTTTGGCTGCCCGCTCTGGGACTGTTCCTTATCCCGATCATTTCCGCGTTCCTCTCCTGGGCCTCCATGAAGATCAGCAATGCCATCAACCCCACCCCCTCCGCAGGCGCCGCCGGAGATCAGGCCGCAGCTACCATGAAGAGCATGAACATCGTCATGCCCCTCATGTCCATCTGGATCTGCTTCGTCATGCCTGCCGCAATGGGTATCTACTGGATCGCAAACAGTGTGTTCGGCATCATCCGTGACTACACGCTGACCAAGGTCTACAAGAAGAAGCTCGACGAGGAGGACAAGATCCGTCAGGCCGCTCGCAGCGCCCGTGAAAAGGAGCTGGAGGCAAAGCGTCTGGAGACCGAACGTCTCCGCGCCGAAGGCAAGACCGAGAAGAACGTCAACACCAGCAAGAAGAAAATCCAGGCCAGTGAGAAGCAGAAGAGCGACGAGCGCAAGGCCGCCCTCGATAAGGCGGAGCGCGCCGCGCGCCGTGAGCGCCTTGGCATAAAGGAAAATGAGAAGCCCGCCTCTCAGGTCGGCAACCGCCGCTATGCCCGCGGCCGCGCCTACGTTGAGGATCGCTTCGAGCATCCCGAAACTGCCGAAGAGGCGACGATCGCCGCCGCGGCAGAGTCCGAAGGCGCAGCCTCCATAGACGAGACCGTCGCCGAGGAAGTGCTCGTCAGCGAGGACACCGCGCTTCAGGCCGAGCAGAACACCGAAGCGGAAGCCGAAGCCGCCGTGGAGGAGACTCCCGCGGGAGAGCCCGCAGAGGACAAAGAAGAATAACAGGAGAATTACGATATGATCAAAACTTTGGAAAAGACCGGCCGTACCGAGGACGATGCGATAAACGCCGCTCTCGCGGAGCTGGGTCTTGACCGCGACGACGTATCCGTGGAGATCCTCGAACGTGCCAAGTCCGGATTTTTTGGCATCGGCGCATCTCCTGCGGTCGTCCGCGTGAGTTACGAGGCGGAGGATGAACCGGCGCCTGCCGAGGAGACCGTGGTCGTTGAGACGGTCGAGGTCGAGGTCAGCGCTCCGGCGGCGGACGAGCCTGCCGACTATGCCGCAGTTCGCCAGTTTCTGACCGGCCTGCTAGACCGCATGGGCGTCAAGGCGAACATCGCCATTTCCGCGCGTGATAACGGCGGGATCAACGTTGAGCTTTCCGGCAGCGGCATGGGCGCGATAATCGGCCGCCGCGGCGAGACGCTCGACGCGATACAGCACCTCACAAACTACGTTGTCAACCGCGGCAGCGAGAAACATCTGCACATCAGCGTTGACGCCGAGAATTACCGCAGCAAGCGCGAGGAATCCCTCACCAAGCTTGCCGAGAAGATGGCGGAGAAGGCCATCAAGTATAAGCGCAGCATGGCTCTTGAGCCGATGAATTCCTATGAGCGCCATGTCATCCACACCGCGCTTCAGAATTACGAGGGCGTTACCACCAGCTCCACTGGCGTGGAGCCGAACCGCCGCGTTGTCGTGTCCTATGTCAAGCCCGAAGGCGGGAACAAGCCGCAGAGCCGTGAATGGGCCTGACGTCCGTATAAAAACACTGGAGGAATAACAATGTTTGAAAAGGTTAAATCCGTTCTGGCACAGCAGTTTGAGCTTGACCCCGAATCCATAACCATGGACACCAACCTTATTGACGATCTGGGCGCGGACTCGCTGGACGTTGTTGAGCTTATCATGTCCCTTGAGGACGAGTTCGGCATCGCCATCTCCGATAATGACGCAGCTCAGCTCTATACGGTCGGCAGGATCGTGGACTATCTCGAAAAGCTTCAGTAATTCCCGATCAAAGGCATAAAAAATCTCCGGTCATGTGACCGGAGATTTTTTGCTTAATATTGTCGAGTTACTCGGCGTCGTCTATTTCCGCAAGCTCGCGCGCGATCGCGCCGACCTTGGCGGACAACTCCTCCTCCGAGGGGCCGGAGCCTTCGCTGTCCATCAGTCCGCAGAGGAAGCTCTGCCAGTCGTCGTCCAGCGCCTCGATGCTCTCAAGCTGACGCTCGCGCATGCCGGAGTACAGCTTTTCCGCCTGCCGTACGCAGTATTCCTGCCGTTCGGCGGCCTCGGCGAGAAGGTGCTCCTTCTTCTCCTGTGCGGCGGCGATTATCTGCTTGGCCTTCAGGCGGCTGTCGTTGAGGAGCTTTTCGCTCTGGACGCAGGCGTCGGATATGATCTGCTGGGACACGGTTTTCGCGGAGAGTATCGCGTCGCCGATCTCCTCCTTGCGGCTGCTGAGAGATTCGAGCTGCTCGCGCAGGTTCCTGTTTTCTTCTTCCAGACGCAGCGCCTGCTCGCGAATATCCTCCAGCACGGCGTTGACCTTGTTGGCGTTATAATATTTTTTCTTGACGACGTCGATATTGATGTCGTCAAAATATTTTTGATCGAGAGCCATTTTTATCTCCTCGCATTTGGAGTTTTATAGAAGAATTATAACAGAATCGCGCAGAGTATTCAACATAATATAAATTTATATTTTGAGATAGCCCTTCAGCACCTTCAGCGTGTTGTAAACGCCGTCGAGATGGCTGCGCTCGTAGCCGTGGCTCGCGTAGACGCCCGCGCCGATAAGCCCGTGGCGGATGTCGCAGCCGGAGCCGAGTGTGGCCTCCACGTCGGAGCCGTAGTGCGGGTATACATCGACCGCGTAGTCCGCACCCTCGGCCTTTGCGGCGTCGATTAGCTTGCCGACCACCTCGTAGCTGTAAGGGCCACCGGAGTCCTTCGCGCAGATGGACACCTGTCTCTCAGTGCACTGAAGCCCGTCGCCGATGCAGCCCATGTCGACGCTTATCGCCTCGGTCACGCCCGTGGGAACGGAGCCTGCGCCGCCATGGCCGACCTCTTCGTATACGGTGATGTGCGCGTAGACGCGGCGCTCAGGCTTCGCGCCGGTGTCCTTCATGTATTTCGCAAGGCCGAGCAGAATGCCGACGGAGAGCTTGTCGTCCAGGAAACGGCTCTTTATGTATCCGGATTTTGTTATCCTCGTGCGCGGGTCAAAGCACACGAAGTCGCCGACCTCGACGCCGAGCGCGCGGGTGTCTTCGGCGGATTTGACGTCCTCATCCAACACAAGCTCGGTCGTGTCGAAGCTGCGCTTGGTGTCGGCGAAGTCGCCGTTGACATGGATGGAGGCATTGCAGAGCTGGAGCGTACCCTCGATGACCGCACCGCCGCGGGTGTACAGCCGCGCGTTCTCAGTCTCGCAGTTTGCGGCGCACAGCCCGCCGAGATTCGTCAGGCGGAGGCGGCCGTTGCTCTTGATCTCGGCCACCATTCCACCGAGCGTGTCGGTGTGAGCCTCGAGCAGCAGCGCGTCGGCAGCATTCTCGCCGTCGAGTTCGATGAGCACGCCGCCCTTTTCTGTGATGCTTGCAGTGTAGCCGAGGGCTTCAAACTGAGCCTTCACCCATTCTGCGGCCTTCGCGGTGAAGCCGGTGGGACTGTCGATACCAAGCAGTTCTACGGTTTTTGAGGCCGCGTAATCGGAATAAGTTTTGTCCATAAGTTACGATCTTCTTTCTTTATATTTACAGCTTATACTTGAAAAAACCGTAATTTCTGATTATTATAATTTATAGCTCAGGAAAAATCAAGGAGGAGAAAGCCATGGCCGCACATACCGATCCAAAGCTTCAGAGACAGGTTATCTATTCAATCTATGTCCGCAGCCATACGCCGGAGGGAACCTTCCGCGCGGTGATTCCCGATCTTGACCGCATCAAGGCGCTGGGGACGGATATTATCTGGTTCATGCCCATTCATCCCATCGGGGTAGAGGGGAAGAAAGGCAGTCTCGGCTGTCCCTATGCGAATCGCGATTACCGCGAGGTAAACCCTGCGTACGGCACAATGGAGGATTTCCGCGCACTCGTGGACGAGATACACGCGCGTGGCATGAAATGCATGATAGACGTGGTATATAACCACACCTCGCCTGATTCCACGCTGTTTCGGGAGCATCCGGAGTGGTTCTACCACGGCGCGGATGGGCGTCCGGGCAACAAGATAGGCGACTGGGCGGATGTTATTGATCTCGACTACGGCAAACGCGAACTGTGGGATTATCAGATAGAGTCGCTCGTGATGTGGGGAGGGATAGTCGACGGCTTCCGCTGCGATGTGGCGTCGTTCGTGCCGCTGGAGTTCTGGCTGGAGGCGCGCGCCGCGGTCGAAAAGGTCAATCCGGACTGCATATGGCTCGCGGAGACCGTGCATCGGGGCTTCGGCTGCTTTGCGCGCAGGCAGGGGATATATTCCGCGCTGGACTATGACGAGTTCGAAGCCTTCGACATCGAATATGAATACGACGTGCGCGAGGCCTTTGACAAATATCTGCGCGGGGAGGCAGTGCTGAGCTATTATCTCGACATGCTGAATTTCCAGGAAGCTATCTATCCCGCAAATTATAACAAGCTGCGCTTCCTTGAGAACCACGATCAGCCGCGTATATGCTCGTCCGTGGAGCGGGAGTGCGATCTCGTGAACTACACGGCGTTCCTGTATTTTCTCAAGGGCACGACCCTGATATACGCCGGACAGGAGTTTGAGAACAGCCATCTGCCGAGCCTGTTTGAGCGGGAGCCGATCGACCGCGATACGGGGCGCGATATGAGCGCGCTGCTGGCGCGGCTGCATGGGATAAAGCGCCGCTTCGGCTGCGCGGACTACTTCGTCGCTTCGGCGGACGACGAGCACAATATCGCCGTGCTCGAACGCGGAGGAGATGGGAAGCGCTTCTTCGGCGTGTTCAGCCTGCGCTCCGAATGCGCGGAGGTAAAGATCGAGGCGTCGGACGGCGAATACGAGAACCTTATAGACAGCTCGCGCGTCACGGTCAAGGACAGCCGCATAAGATCCGATGGCCGGCCGATCATATTTGAAGCGTGAGCAGTTGAAATATAAAAAAGCTCCCAGCGGGATGCCCCGCAGGGAGCTTTTGATTCAAGCCTTTTTCTGCTTTGCCAGCGCTTTTTCCATGAAGCGCTCGGCGTAGATGATGCAGCGCTGGTGACGGCCTTCGCCGATCAGCTCTCCGTCTGCATATGCCTTCACCTCGAAGGTCAGCATACGGCGGTCGATCTCGACCAGCGTGCTCTCCGCGTGGATGTGCGCGCCGATCGGGGAAGCCGCAACGTGCGAGACCTCAAGGCGCGTGCCGACGGTGCTCTGTCCCTCTTCAAGATGGGGCTGCACCAGTTCTCTGGACGCCTTCTCCATCAGCGCTATCATGCTGGGCGTGGAAAAGACCTCAAGCGCGCCGCTGCCGACCGCGGCGGCGGTATTCTCATAGACGACTACCGTTTCGGCAGTGCCCTTTATACCAAGCTCCATAGAATTCCGTTCCTTTTACTTGATGTATTTTTTCATAACCTCCGCGAGGCGTTTCACGCCCTCGACGATCCTGTCGTCTGGCATGTTGGAATAGTTCATGCGCAGGCAGTGGAAGTTGCCGCCGTTGGGGAAGAAGCCGTCGCCGGGGACGAACGCAACGTTGAGCGCCAGCGCGTCGGCCGCCATGTCGCGGGTGTTGACGTACTCCGGCATCTCGACCCATGTGAACAGGCCGCCTTCGGGGCGGGTGAACTTGGCTTCCTTCGGGAAGTATTCATCCATGGTCGAGATCATCAGGTCGCAGCGGTGACGGTATGTATCGCGGATCTTCTGGACATGCGCGTCGAGATCGAACATATCGAGGTACTTGGAGACGACCATCATGGAGATGGTGGCGGTCTGAAGCACGGCGGCCTGCGCGATGAGCGTCATCTTGTCGAATATATCGGAACCGCAGCATATCCAGCCGAGACGGTAGCCGGGGGCGAGGATCTTGGAGAAGGTGCCGAGGTAGATCACGAGATCCTTGGTGTCCATCGTCTTGAGTGCGGGCAGGAACTCGCCCTTGAAGCGCAGCTCGCCGTAGGGGTTATCCTCGATAACGGGAACCTCATACTTGTTCACGACCTCCATGAAAGCCTTGCGGCGCTCAAGAGACCATGTGCGTCCACTGGGGTTCTGGAAATCGGGGATGACGTAGATCATCTTCACGTTTTCGGTGGTGGCGAGGATGCGGTCAAGCTCCTCCATTATCATGCCGCCGTCGTCAGTCGGGACTTCGACGAACTTCGGCTGACAGGGCTTGAACGCGCTGATAGCGCCGAGGTAGGACGGGCTTTCCATCACGACCACGTCGCCGGGGTTCAGGAAGAGGCGCGCGCAGTAGTCCAGACCCTGCTGGCTGCCCGCAGTTATCATTATGTGGTCTGCGTCCGTGTGGATGCCGTTTTTCGCGGCGAGGCGATCGGCGATCTGCTTCCTCAGGGGCAGGTAGCCCTCCGTGGGGCCGTACTGAAGCGCGGCGCGGCCGTTCTCGTGCAGGACGGCGGCGGTAGCGGTGTTGATATCGTCAACCGGGAAAAGCTCCGGCGCGGGCATGCCGCCGGCAAAGGAGATGACCTCCGGACGGGCGGTGAGCTTGAGCAGCTCGCGTACGTCCGAGGCTTTCAATTCATTCATTCTGTCTGCATAATTAACCATTTTTCTGCCTCCTTTATGATATTACCCTTTTTTCGGTATATTTACCTTAGCATAAAAAAGCGGTTTAGTAAATACCCGAAGCTATGAAAAAGCGCTGATATTTCTGATATTATTTTATCAAATGCCGCTGCGCGGCTCAGCCCATGTATTTCAGCACTGCGACCTGCGGCTCGGAATCGTGGTCGATAATTACTGTTGGTCTGATAATGATGTATCATCTCCGGCGCTTCAAAGTAGTCCGTGAAAGCGTCGATATGCTCAAGCCGCCGTGCGCCGCGGTTGCCGTCGCGGTAGTGCATGGGGATGATGACCTTCGGGAAAACCTCTTCCGTCAGCCGCCATGATTCCTGCGCGGGAAGCCCGGTGCAGCTGCCGGCGGTTATCATCAGCGCGTCCGCGCCGAATATGCGCCCGATCTCGCCGCTGTGGAGTTGGGTGCCGACGTCTCCCATATCTCCACGCCGGGAATATACAGCCATGCCACGGTGTCGGGGGGGGTTGCTTTTGGCGTCGGCAAGCTCCTCCTGCCGGTTGACGGTGGGGATGGGGGCGCCTCTACTTCGGAGGTGCCGGAGGGATCTTCAATGGGATCGGGGCCTTTCTGATAGCAGTCCATGACTGCCGTGGCCATGGTAAAAAGACGGACTGCCATGCAGATGATACGGCGAATGATTCTTGTGATTCTTTTCCTAATGCTGTCTCTTTACCGCGCCGGGATAGCGGCACAGTTTGATATGTCATTGATTTGTTTCTTGTAGAAAAAGAGAGAAGCGCAGCTTCTGGGTATTTGCCCGGAAGCTGCGCTGTTTGTTGGCCTTTAAGGCATGATAAGACGATTACCGTGCGTGTTTTCTCTTATAGTGGACGGCACAGGCCAGAGTAATGGTACTTGCCAGCAGGAGGGCGCTCCACAGCGGAAGATTGCTGCTGTCTCCGGTGCTGACGCTGGCAGTGCCCTTGACGAAGATAACCTCGATGGTATGGGTTCCGCTGACATTCTCAAAGGTGTAGGACTTCACCGCGCCGATGCTCTTGCCGTCGATC
>ERZ824473.1155-NODE-1155-length-39663-cov-7.820693_pt1 | contig 39663 bp, 36 predicted proteins | sample MGYA00519874_ERZ824473 | MGnify/ENA primary metagenome ERZ824473 (study PRJEB31778, sample SAMEA3449151) | human gut metagenome | biome: human gut; feature: human-associated habitat; material: faeces | place: United Kingdom | collected 2010/2012 ... | reverse complement strand
TTAAGTTGTTTCTCTGTTGTCTCTCTACCGGAGCAACTCTGATATCATATCACAGTGTTTTCGGTTTGTCAACAACTTTTTTCAACTTTTTTATTTTTGTTTGTCGGTGCTGTTCTCATTCCTGAGGTTTGCATCCGGCTTTTTCTGTGTCTCTGTGGTGTCTTCCGCAGCGACGTGTTACATAATACCATCGGAGTTTCTGTTTGTCAACAACTTTTTTTAACTTTTTAAAGTTTTTTCAACAGCAAAGTGTTGCATATTACATTTCTGCCGAAAACGCTGTAAAGCTATAAAACGTGCATTCGCCTTCTGCTTTTACCCTTTCCCTTTGAATATAAAAAACGGATATCAGACATTACTGACATCCGTTCCGTTTTGTTTTTTAATACCCCAGAGTGCCGTTTCCCCATTTTTGACTCCTAGCAAAGCTAGGTGGGTAACCGCAGCAACAGTTTCTGCCTTCCACTGCGAACGGAGGCCTGGCATACGCTGCGCGATATAGGAATCCCGTTTAAAGTAAATGTAGGTTCAAAACACAGAGATTGTCGAACACCCCAGGAATATATACAATTATATTTTATTACTTGCTGTCTTTGATTATACTCTAGTATATGCAGTTCCGCAACCCATTTTTCATAAAATTGAGTTTCCAGATTTATACATATTCGATATATATCAAATCGGAGATTCCCAATCCGTTTCACCGCCTGTAGGATCATAAGGGATCCTCCCGCAAGCGGGTCCTTCCTTATGATATTTCATAACCAGGCAGCTGTTTCGCAGTCTGACTCGGTCAACTCATCCGATCTTTATACAAGGCTCTCGTACGTCGCCCGCACTGCCTTGATAAATTCCTCACTGTTTAACACTGTCACGTTCTCCAGGGATGTGATCAGTGCCAGATCCTTCGTCATTTTTCCGCTCTCGATTGTGGCAATCACTGCTTTCTCCATACGATCCGCATAATTTTGAAGTTCCGAAAGTCCATCAAGTTCTCCTCTTTTTCTGAGTGCACCCGTCCATGCAAAAATGGTTGCCACAGAGTTTGTGGAAGTTTCTTCTCCCTTCAGATACTTATAATAATGACGCTGAACAGTACCATGTGCCGCTTCATACTCATAATTTCCATCCGGGGAAACCAGTACGGAAGTCATCATTGCCAGCGAACCGAATGCAGAAGATACCATATCGCTCATAACATCGCCATCATAATTTTTGCACGCCCAGATAAACCCGCCTTCCGATTTCATCACTCGCGCCACTGCATCATCAATCAATGTATAGAAATAGGTGATTCCTGCCTTTTCAAATTTTTCTTTATAATCACGTTCAAAAATTTCCTGAAAAATATCTTTAAATGTATGATCATATTTTTTGGAAATCGTATCCTTTGTCGCAAACCAGAGATCCTGCTTCGTATCAAGTGCATAGTTAAAACAGCTCTTTGCAAAGCTTTCAATTGAGCGATCCAGATTATGCATTCCCTGAAGCACTCCCGGTCCCTTAAACTCAAAAATTGTTTCTCTTTTTGTTGTTCCATCCTCTGCGGTAAACACAAGCTCCGCTTTTCCTGCTCCCGAAACAACCATCTCCGTATTTTTATATACATCACCATATGCATGACGTGCAATCGTGATCGGCTTTTTCCAGCTTCTCACATATGGTTCGATCCCTTTTACTGTGATTGGTGCACGAAATACCGTTCCGTCCAGAATCGCACGGATCGTACCATTCGGACTTTTCCACATCTCTTTCAGATCATACTCTTTCATCCGGGCTGCATTCGGCGTAATCGTTGCACATTTTACTGCAACGCCATATTTTTTTGTCGCATTTGCACTGTCAATGGTTACCTGATCATTAGTTTCGTTTCGATTTTCCAGTCCCAGATCATAGTATTCGCTTTTCAGATCGATATACGGATAGATCAGTTCATCCTTGATCATTTTCCAGAGGATTCTGGTCATCTCGTCACCATCCATCTCAACAAGTGGTGTCGTCATTTTTATTTTTTCCATAGAAGTATTCCTCCTCTTTTTCCTGTGCGTCTGCAATTTTGTGTATCATTCTATCATTTTCTTCTGATTCCGTCAAACAAAATATCCCCGCATACATGGTGCAGCAATAAGCAATTGAAGCAGGGGACTTGCTTGACTCGGTTAAAACAGCCTTTCAAGATCCGGCATTCCCCAGCCCTGACGGTTATGTGGAAGTCCCACATCACGCGCACATGTTTTCATCCGCATTTTAATCTGTGTATTCGTCAGGTATGGTTCTTTTTCCAGAAGCAGCGCAGCAGCGCCTGCCACTGCCGGCGATGCCATTGAAGTACCGCTCTTTACCGCATAATACCGGCCACTTTTCCATCCGGAATGGCAGGAAACAATCTTTGTTCCAGGCGCTACCAGTTCCGGTTTGCACACACACTCTCTCGTCGGACCGCAGCCTGAATAGCTGGCGCTTCCCAATTTGGATTTTTGTCCGAAATCATCCGACGCCCCAACCGTAATCACCTTTTTGCTGTTGCCCGGAACGGTAATACTTTTTGGCTCAGGACCCTGGTTTCCAGCTGCTACAACCACAGTAATCCCCAGATCCCATACTTTTTCCACCCATCGCACAAGATGAAACGATTCCTCATCTCCTTCTTCCTTCGTCGTCCCGGCGGAAATATTCAGAATGCGGATTCCGTATTTCTGATAGTTTGCACACACCCATTCAAGTGCCGCGATCAGGTATTCCATCCTTCCCTGCCCGAAGCGATCCAGTACCTTCAGGCCAACCAGACCACAGCCCGGTGCGATCCCCCGATATCTCCCCCGTCCCAGACCTCCGTTCCCCCCAAGGATACCGGCAACATGCGTACCATGCGAGGCATCATCATACATATTCTGTTTTCCATTCACAAAATCGCAAAACGCGATGATCCTTCTGTCAAAATCCGGATGCGCACAGATCCCGGTATCCAGAATCGCCACAGTAACACCTCTTCCTGTGATCCCACTTTGGTACACTGCATCTGCATGCAGTTTTTCTCTCACCCGATCCATGGCTCCTCGCTCCCGTCTTGTGCATGTTAAAACCATTCGATCCCTGCGGGCATTAAAAGAAAATTGCAGAGAGAAACAAAAACACACCTTCACAGACGGTTCATTTTTTTCTTTATAAAGATAAGATATGTATTTTCTACTGACTTGTGATAGCCAAAGCAGTGATCCGTATCTTTTCAGGATTCTGCCCAACCCAGAATCAGGATATTTGCAAGTCAAAGGAGATCCCTTTCCCTGACAATAAAAAAAGATCTCCACCTTCAGGCAGAGATCTTCGCTTTCTCTTATTTTCCAAAGAAGAAATAGAGACATACCAGAATACCGAGCGCGATCCGATAATAGCCAAACACTTTAAAATCATGCTTTTTGATGTATCCAAGCAGAAAACGGATGATAAACAGCGATGATACAAACGCAGTCACCATACCAATCAGCAGAATCACAAGCTCTGTCTGGGTAAAGGCAAGGCCAAATTTCCATATTTTCAGGAGGCTTGCTCCAAACATGACCGGGATTGCAAGGAAAAAGGTAAACTCTGCTGCTACGGTCCGTGACACGCCAAGCATCAGCGCACCGACGATCGTTGCACCAGAACGGGAAGTACCAGGGAAAATTGCTGCGATCAGCTGGAAAATACCAATCAGAAACGCCGTCTTAAAAGTAAGCTCTCCAAGAGAATTCACTTTTGCCGGTTTTCCTTTGTGACGCGTTTCCACGATCAGGAATGCAACACCAAACAGAATCAGCATGATCGCTACGGTAATATAATTATAAAACAACGCCTCAAAAAGGTCATTGAACAGAATTCCAACAATCGCTGCCGGAACACACGCCACCAAAATCTTCGCCCACAGCAGAAAAATGTCTGGCTTTATGTATCTTTTGATCCCACGCACAGAATGTCTTCTGCGACGGCCCTCCGGTTTTCCAAACGGAAAAATATCGTTCCAGAACAAAATTACAACCGCCATAATCGCGCCAAGCTGAATCACGACTTCAAACATACTGTAAAATTCATCGGAAACATCCAGCTTTACAAACTCATTCAGCAGAATCATGTGACCTGTACTGCTGATCGGGAGCCACTCCGTGATTCCCTCCACAATTCCGAACAGGAATGCCTTTAAAAACTCAATCATAATATGCTGTCCTCTCTTTACATTTACTTATCAGGAATAATAGCATAATAATTTTCTTTTTACAAGCTATGCGGGATTTTTCATTGTATTCCTGCTGTCTCTATGGTAGAATTATATAATATCGTTTTTTCTTTCTGCATATTTTCCCACTGTATGCACAAAAAGAAAAAAGCTGCATTTTATTTAAGGAGATTTTTATGGAAAGAGAAAAACTTAAATCCCGGCTTGGTTTTATCCTGCTCTCTGCCGGGTGTGCCATCGGAATCGGAAATGTATGGAAATTTCCATATATCGCAGGCCAGGGAGGCGGCGGTGCATTCGTCCTCTTTTACCTTCTGTTTCTGGTTCTTCTTGGGCTTCCGATCATGAGCATGGAATTTGCGGTTGGACGGGCCAGCCAGAAAAGTCCCGTAAAAGCTTATCAGGCACTTGAAAAACCAGGCCAGAAATGGCACATTCACGGTTATTTCACTTTAATTGGCTGCTATCTGCTGATGATGTTCTATACCACGGTAGCCGGATGGATGCTGCATTACTTCTATCTGACGCTTACTGGAAAGCTCTCCGGTCTGGATTCCGCATCTATAGCAGGAAAGTTCACAGAAATGCTCGGCGATCCGGCCACTATGACTTTCTGGATGATCGTTGTGGTTGCACTCGGTATTATCGTCTGTGCAAAAGGCCTGCAGAACGGTCTGGAAAAGGTCACAAAGATTATGATGATCGCACTGCTCGCCATCATGATCATTCTTGCCGTCAACAGCTTCTTCATGTCCGGTGCAAAAGAAGGGCTTCAGTTTTATCTGATTCCTGATTTTGCCCGTATGAAAGAAACCGGAATCATCAATACACTGGTAAGCGCCATGAATCAGGCATTTTTTACGTTAAGCCTTGGTATCGGTGCGATGGCAATCTTCGGAAGCTATATCGGAAAAGAGCACACGCTTCTTGGTGAATCGCTTCGCATTGTCATCCTGGACACTTTCGTTGCAATCACTGCAGGTCTGATTATCTTTCCGGCCTGCTTTACCTACAACGTTGACCAGGCATCCGGTCCGAGCCTGATCTTCATCACACTGCCGAACATTTTTGCAAATATGCCGCTTGGCCGTCTCTGGGGAAGCCTTTTCTTCCTGTTTATGTCATTTGCCGCACTGTCAACGGTGTTCGCTGTTTTTGAAAACATCATCTGCTGCGGAATGGAGCTGGCTGGCTGGACGCGCAAAAAATCTTCTGTCATTAATTTTGTGCTGATTACGCTGCTTTCACTTCCGTGCGTGCTTGGCTATAATCTCTGGAGCTGGGATGGATTCGCAATCTTTGGCGGGGCAGTCCTTGACTTTGAAGATTTCCTCGTCAGCAATCTGTTTCTGCCTCTTGGCTCCCTCGTGTATCTGCTCTTCTGCGTTTCAAAGCGTGGCTGGGGCTGGAAAAATTACACGGCTGAAGCCAATACCGGAAAAGGATTGAAAGTCCGGAACTGGATGCGTTTTTACCTGACATACATCCTTCCTCTTGTTGTTCTTTTTATCTTTTTGTTTGGTCTTTATGATAAATTCTTTGCAAACAGATAGCCGCTTCTTTCTTTACCAATTTTCAGAAACGTGCTATACTGGTTTACAGAAGTATCTGCACGTGAACCGCATCAGCGCAAAATAGGAATGGCTCCTGTTTCAGAAGCTGCAGTCGCTTCTGAAACTTTTGTTCAACAGTATAAATAAGATTTCTATAAGGAGGGTATTTATGGCCGTTAATGAATCCGCCGAAAATTATCTGGAAACGATTCTGGTGCTCAGTCATCGTCTCCCGGTTGTTCGTTCTGTCGACATTGCAAACGAACTCGGCTTCAAAAAATCAAGTGTCAGTATTGCAATGAAAAATCTTCGCGAAAAAAATCACATCGTCGTATCGGAAAGTGGTTTTATCACCCTTACGGAAAGCGGCCGTGCAATTGCCGAGGAAATTTATGAACGTCATCAGTTCTTATCCACATGGCTTACCGAGCTTGGCGTAGATCCGGCCGTAGCCACACAGGACGCATGCAAAATCGAGCATGTTATCAGCCGAGAGAGTTTTGAGGCGATTAAAAAGCACATTCATTTATCAGATACTCCCGCTTAATCCGTAAAGCGGACATTCGCATCCCATCCACCGCTTAGTGCTCCGCGCACTTGAAGCGGGCGAATGCTTATCTACGTTCAGGTGACAAAAATCCGGTTTCGCAGTTCTGCGGCCGGATTTTTTCATGCCCAGGCAAATCCCTGCCCCTTCTTTCATATAGTTTTAAAATATCCCGCTGATTTTTGGAGGAATTGCATGAGTCCGTTTTTTTCTCCCCCTGTATCCGAAGATTACTCTGATATCATCGTACGCCGACAGTATCTCCCTATTGATCCTGATCACATTTTCCCGGAGCAGATCGTCAACACCCAATATAGCATTCTGTATGCGCCGCTCTCAGAAAACCTTTCAACCGTCCCGCAGATCGGATATTCCGGTGTACCGAAGCTTTTCACATTTCAAAACACCTCCAGCCTTGAGAGTTCCGGCATTCTTGCTGTACAGACACAACCTTATCTTTCTCTTTCCGGTGAAGATATTCTGGTCGGTTTTCTGGACTCCGGAATTGACTACACGCACCCCGCCTTTCGTAATCCTGATGGCACAACGCGGATTCTTGGCATCTGGGATCAGACGGATCAAAGCGGCACACCGCCTCCGGGATTCCTTTATGGCTCTTCCTACACGGGCGAACAGATCAACGCAGCGCTTTTTTCTTCCAGCCCCGGCGCAATCGTACCGGAAGCAGACGAGGAGGGGCACGGTACTGCCGTCGCAGGGATTGCCTGCGGAAGCCCTGATCCGGAATCCGACTTTACCGGCGCAGCGCCTCGAAGCAGTCTGCTTTTCGTCCGCCTGAAACCGGCAAAAGCATATCTGCGTGATTATTTTCTCATTCCAGGTGATGCGATTGCCTACCAGGAAAACGATCTGATGCTCGGCGTCCGTTATCTCATGCAGACCGCCAGATCACTGCAGCGCCCGCTTGTAATCTGTTTTGCACTCGGCTCCAATCAGGGCGGCCACACCGGAAACACACCGCTTGAGGAAGTGCTGACTGCCGCCCAGGCCGTAAACGGCACCTATGCAGCAACCGGCACCGGAAATGAAGTTGGCGCTTCCCACCATTATTCCGGAAGGCTTTCTTCTGCTGACGATTCCATCGACATTGAACTCCTGATCAATCATGAAATTCCAGGTGTTCCCCTTGAATTCTGGAGTGACTCCCTTTCTCTTTACAACATCGGTTTTCTCTCTCCAACCGGTGAATCCATTCTTCCGGTCTACCACGGGCCGATCACTTCCAGAACATTTCATTTTCTTCTGGAGAATACAAAAATAGAGGTCTACTATACTGCACTTGAAATGCTCACCGGGCATCAGATGGCACTGATTCGCATGCTGAACCCCTCCCCTGGTGTCTGGCGTCTGCGCATTACAAGCCAGGGGATTCCCAACGGCAATTTCCACCTCTGGCTCCCGGTCTCTGGGCTCGTTTCACCTGGCATTACCTTCACCTCCCCAGATCCGGACACCACCCTCGTCATTCCTTCCTGCGCAGAGCCGCTTCTCTCAGCAGGCTCTTACAATGCTTACAACGGGAGCCTGTTTCGCGCTTCCGGACGGGGTTATCCGCGCAGCGGTGTCGTCAAACCGGATTTTGCTGCGCCAGGTGTCTCTCTCACCGCCCCATCACCAGGCAACACGTACCGGAATTTTACCGGTTCCAGCGCTGCTTCCGCACTGACCGCAGGAAGCACCGCACTTCTGGCTGAATGGGGACGGCAGCGTTATAAAACGCGCTATCTTTCCTCGCGTGAATTAAAAAACCTTTTTTTGCGTGCTGCCTCTCAAAATCCCTCCTATTCCTATCCCAACCGAGAATGGGGCTACGGAACCATGAACCTGTCGCGGATTTTTGACACATTCGGACGACCATAAAAATCAAATCGGTCAAATAAAAAATTTCAATTATTTCCTCACCTTACAGTCTCTTACGCATAAGATACATTGTAAAAATTATTTCGGAGGAATACGAAATGAGCGATTTGGCAGCAACAAACTGCGGATGTGGATGCGGATGCGAGAATTCAAACACAACAGGCGGATGTTGCAACTGGATCTGGATCATCCTTCTGCTTTCCTGCTGCGGCGGATGCGGCAACAATGGCTGCGGAAATGGTTTCGGTGACAACAGCTGCATGTGGATCCTGATTCTCCTGCTTTGCTGCGGTGGCTGCGGCAATGGCACTAACTTCCTAAATGGATGCGGCAACAACGGCTGCGGATGTTGATCTGATCAGGCAGAAAGTGACCGCCCCCTGATCTTCGTCTGGCGGGCGGCTCCAGGATGGGGCGAAGCACCGGGCTTCGCCCTCTGTCTTTTTGCACTGCAGATAAAATTTTCTTATGCAAGCATCTGCTTCCATGTCAAAAACACGATCACGCACTTTTCAGGGGACTGGCGAGCATTCAGTCCCCATTTCCGTACTGCCGCTGCTTCTTTTCTTTTTCTTCCCCACTTTTCTTTTCCCTGTCTTTCCGCAGTCTTTCTCTTTCCTTCTCCTTTTCACGCATGCAGGCATCATCCACCTCATAAAACGCGTTTCCATCAATTACAATATGAGAACTCATATCAAAATCCTTTTCCCGTTTTTATTACCCTATTCAGAAGAAGGAAGAACGTGTTCTATTTTTTTTCCTTTTCCCGTATGTATAGGATAAGATGCTGCGAAGGAGCTCCTTTTATGATGACGATGATCGATCAGGTGGCAAATCAGAACCACCTGCAGCTGATAAAAGCCATGCTTCCCTACCTTCCGCCTGCAAACCAGAAAAATCTCTGCTATTGTATCAAAATGATGGAACTGCAGAATATCTCTGCTTTTTACCGCAGCCACACCTGCTGTGCACAGTCCATTGAAGATTCCAGTTCTGCCAGTCCGGCCGAAATCCTGACTGATATCCGAAATTACTGTGACGAAAGTGAACAATCCATCATCGATCAGCTGCTGCAGACACTCTCCATGCTTGAACTGTACAGTGCGATGTCCAAAAGCACCTCTGACACCATGATATTTCAAAACAGTTTCCCGGAAAATAGTGCTTCCGAAAACAGGGCATTTCATGATGTTTCATCCGAAAGCTGCTGACGACAGGGCAACGCAGATGTTTGCAATCGCCCTGCAACTTATTTTTACACGAAATAATCGCTGCCACATATTATAAAAAACAGGAAAACCAGTGCTTTTAGAAAGGAATTTTTATGAATCCGGATTCTCTGATGCAAAACCCTGCCCTCTCCGGTATCGATCCTGGCAAACTGCAGCTTCTGCTCTCTCTTGCCTCACAGGCCGGAAACAAAAAACAAAACGAGCTGCTTCCCTTTTTAATGTCTGCCGCAGCAGGCGCACAGGGAAAACAGCTTTCTTTTCAGCCATCCGAAATAGATTCTATTGTTGAGGTATTAAAAATTGGAAAATCACCTCAGGAAATTCAGCAGATTGACCGTGCCTGCGCACTGATGCGGCAGTTTCGCGCAGCAGGCGCCCGAGGTGGTTCCCGGCAAAGCGGCAGCTGATAACCATGCAACACATTGTGAGTATTCGATTTACCCCTGATGCTCCAGGCGTACAGCAAGCATTTTCAGTGCTTTTTGCTTCGCCTGCTCCCGCACTTCACCACGTGTTCCGGAAAAATGACATTCTTTTACCTTTACTTTTCCCCGAAACGCACATCCGATGTAAACCAGTCCTACTTCTTCCCCAGGTTTTCCAGAAGGCGGACCTGCATAGCCAGTCACGGAAATGCAGCAGTCTGCCTTCGCAGCCCTGGCGCCCCCAGCTGCCATCTCTTTTGCAGTCTGACGGCTTACTGCCGTGTACTTTCTCAGCGTTTTTTTGCGCACGCCTGCCATCTCATGCTTGGCCTCATCACAGTACGTCACATATCCCTGATGGAAAACAGAAGAACTGCCTGCTACCGAAGTGACCGCCGCCGCAATCATTCCACCGGTACAGGATTCTACCGTCGTCATGGTGAGTCCTCTTTCTTTCAATACAGCTACTACCCTTTGTTCCGGCGCGGATGGTGCCGTTTCATTTAAATCTTTTTCGACTTCTGTTTCCATCTTTCCGGTATCGTGCTTTTTGTCTTCCGTTTTCTGTTCTTTCCATTCTTTACTGTCCTTTTTTACTTTTTCTGATTTTTCAATCCTCCTGCCCTTTTTAACATTTTTCTGTTTTTCCTCTTCTTTCTTTTTCATGGACGTTTCCGCTCCTTTCTTCCATGTCAGGCTTTCTCCTGCGATTTTTCTTTATATCACCTGTCTGCCTTTTTAAGCGAATCAAGCAAATCCCGCTTCGATTCCCCATATTTTTATTATTTCACCGGAGGTTTTTTATACAACGCTAAAGCTATGGTTTTGCCCCGACCAAAAAGGACGGATATGTCATCTGACACTCCGTCCTCTCGGTCACATTATCAAAGCCTTTCCCTGTTCTCACTTCTGTGCATACCAGCAGAACATAATTTACATCTCTCCTGCAAGTACACTGCGGTTTTTCACCAGATAATCCACAAGCGATACGACCGTCAGAATGACAGCGATCCAGATCAGCACCTGCGCTGCCACATTAAATGCACCACCAAGATCCAGAATCAGCAGAATGACCATCAGCATCTGTGATACGGTCTTGAATTTTCCCCAGTAACTTGCCGCGATCACAACACCTTTGTCTGATGCGACGAGACGGAAGCCACTGATAATAAATTCTCGGCCGATAATAATAATGACAATCCATGCAGCAAGTGCACCTTTTTCCACCAGACAAATCAGTGCTGAGCAAACCAGCAGCTTGTCCGCGATCGGATCCATAAATTTTCCAAAATCCGTGACAAGGTTGTTCTTTCTCGCCAGATACCCATCCAGCCAGTCCGTCATACTCGCCAGAATAAAAATTGCAGCGGCTACATATTTGGATGCTGTCCCAAATCCATTCCACAACATAAATACCACAAACACTGGTACCATGCACACGCGAAGTACCGTCAGTTTATTTGGCAGATTCATTTTTTTCACTCCTCTTTTCAGTCTGCAAGTTCTCCGATCAGATCGTACTCTGCCGATCCGGTGATCCGCACACGGGCAAAGTCGCCCGAATTCAACTCTTCCGCTGTCTGAATAAACAGCAGGCCGTCCACATTCGGCGCATCCCCGTACGTACGTGCCACATAAGCATTTTCATCTGCGACTTTTCCTTCCACCATCGCCGTCACGATGCTTCCTTCACGGTCCTGTGCCTTGTCAAACGCAATTTCCTGCTGAAGCTCCATGAGTTCCTCCCGCCAGGTCAGCTTTGTTTCTTCATCAATCTGATCCGGCATCACAGCAGCCGGTGTATCCTCCTCCTGCGAGTAGGTAAAGACGCCGAGACGGTCAAACTCCAGCTCATCGATAAAGGCCATCGTCTCCTCATGCTGCTCCTGCGTCTCTCCCGGGAAACCGGCGATCAGCGTGGTACGCAGCACGATATCCGGAATCTCTTTGCGAATCTTTGCAATAATCTCCTTGAGATCTGCCTGCGTCGTTCTGCGTCCCATTCGTTTCAAGACCGCATCGCTTGCATGCTGAATCGGGAGATCCAGATAATGACATACCTTTTCCTCATCACGCACCGTCTCGATCAGCTCATCGTAAATTTCCTCCGGATAACAGTAAAGCAGACGAATCCAGCGAAGCCCGCTGATCTTACAGAGCTCCCGCACCAAAAGATGCAATGATTTCTTTCCATAAAGATCAACACCGTATACAGTCGTCTCCTGTGCGACGAGAATCAGCTCTTTTACACCCTTATCTGCAAGATCCTTTGCCTGCGCAATCAGTTCTTCCATCGGTACACTGCGGTAACGGCCGCGCACCTTCGGGATGATGCAGTACGTACAGCACTTGTTGCAGCCCTCTGCGATCTTCAGATACGCATAATGTCCGCCGGTTGTGAGCACACGGCCCGCACCGGTTTTCGGAAGCGTATTTAAAGACTCTGTCTCTACTTTTCTGCTTCCGGCAAGCGCCTCATCGATCGCCTCCACGATTTTATCGTAGGCCGTTGTACCAAGCACCATGTCTACTTCCGGCACTTCATCCAGAATTTCCTGCTTGTAGCGCTGTGCCATACAGCCTGTTACAATCAGAGCCTTACAGTTTTCTTTTTTGTACTCGGACATTTCAAGGATTGTCTGAACACTCTCTTCTTTTGCATCATTGATAAAACAGCAGGTGTTAATGATGATCACATCTGCCTGTGTCTCGTCATCGGTAAAACTATATCCGCGCTTTTCCAGAAGCGCAAGCATTTCCTCGGAGTCGACAAGATTCTTGTCGCATCCAAGAGAAACAAAAAATATTTTCATGTATTACTCCTGTTCTTTCCCGGCATCTTCCGTATGTCCCGGCACAATCACCACATTCTTCTCTGCCTCTGCGCGCGCCTGCTGCTCAAGCAGCTCCTTCAGATCGATATCCGGATTTGCTTTCTGAATCTTTTTCAGCTTCCGAAGACGTGTCTGAATGCAGATCAGGCTGATCAGGTTCGTCAGTCCGTCCAGGATCAGGCAGATCCCGATGTAGAGAATCATATATTTTTCCTCCTGGAACGGATTCCAGAGAAGCACCGCTCCGAGCGCTCCAACTACAAGCGCACAGATCAGAATCAGATACCATTTTTTTAAGCGCAGCTTTTTCATATTAAAGGCGCTCTGAATTTTGACAATTGCCCCGAGCAGCAGAATGATCCCTATCGCAAATGGCAGCACCGAACTCAAAAAGGTCGGATTCAGAAAAATAAAAATACCGAATGCCAGACAGATGATACCGATCACCAGATCCATCTGCTGGAACCCTTCCAGATTATCTTTTGTAAAATACATGATCCCATAGGAAAAGCCGATCACAATCATCGCAACGGTAAACCCGTAACAGATCATCTGCACGGAGAGCGTCGGCCATGCAAGCAGCACGATACCAAGCACCACATATAACGCAGAGATAAAAATATAGCTTTTACTAAACTGCTTTACTTCTTTCAAAAAGCATCGTCCCTTTCTCAGCCTTCTTCAGACTCTTCCTGCTCCGGAAGGATCTTGATCTCTCCTTTGTAAAGTTCGTCGACTGCCTTTGAAAGAGGTTTTGAGATCACCGGAACATCCAGATCTCCGGTCGACTGACGGTCGATGATCTGGCGCGCACGCTTTGCTGTTGCAAGTACGATGGAATAACGGCTGTTGACTACCGGAGCCTCCCCCTCCTCGACATCACTGTTTACTACTTTGATTAATTCTGAATAAGATGGATGCAGCATGTTTATTGTTCTCCTTTCAAATATGCTTTGAGTTCTCTTTGAACCTGGCTGATAAATTCCAGATTTCTGTCTATTTTATTATGCTGAACCTCAATCAGCTGATGCAGTTCCTCTGCACTTCGATCAAGGTCATCATTAATAACCACAAATTCGTATTTGGCTACTTCGTCCGCTTCTTCAAGTGCTCTTGTCAGACGCTCATGAACTTTTTCCGGAGTTTCCGTTCCGCGGTTTGTCAGTCGGTCAACCAAAGTCCTGGCATCCGGCGGCATCACATAGACAAGAAATGTATCCGGGCGTTTTTCCTTGATCTTGAGCGCTCCCTGCAACTCAATCTCAAGAATCACGTCACGTCCCTGTGCCATCTGATCCTCCACATATGCCTTCGGCGTGCCGTAATAATTGCCGCAGTAGCTGGCGTATTCCAGAAGCTCATCATTTGCGATCAGCTTCTCAAACTCCTCTTTTTTCCTGAAGAAATATTCCCGGCCATCCTGTTCTCCCTCGCGCGGTTCCCGCGTCGTCGCTGAAACAGAAAGCGCATACTGTTCTTTATAGCGCTCCATCAGACGTCTTACCAGGGTTCCTTTTCCAACACCGGAAAAACCGGAAATCACAACGAGAATTCCCTTTCTGTTCATTATTCTTCTCCTCTCATTTCCTGCTCTGTCAGCTGTGTCGCCGCAAAACGCCTCGCAATAGTGTCCGGCTGCACAGCCGAAAGAATGATCTGTTCTGTCTCCAGCACAATCACGGACTTCGTCCTGCGGCCCTGCGTTGCATCAATCACCTTTTGCTGTTCCTTCGCACTTTGCACCAGGCGCTTAATCGGAGCTGCATCCGGATTTACAACCGCCGCAACCTTCTGGGCATTTACCAGATTGCCAAAACCGATGTTTACGAGTCCTGCCATCGCGTTCCCCTCTTTCTTTTTTCACAGATTTGCCTGCTTATGCGGTGTATTCTCCGGACGTTCTGCGCGTACACCCCAAACTGCTTACTCTATGTTTTGGATCTGCTCGCGGACTTTTTCAATCTCAGTTTTGAGGTCGATCGCTACGTTGGATGTAGCAAGGTCATTCGCCTTCGAAAGAATCGTGTTTGCCTCACGGTTCATCTCCTGCGCAATGAAATCAAGCTTGCGGCCGATACTTCCACCAGCAATCAACGCCTCTTTCATTGTCGCGATATGGCTTCTGAGGCGAACGGTCTCCTCATCCGTACAGATCTTATCAGAAAAAATCACAACTTCTGCCGCAATCCGCCCCTCATCGATCTGCAGGTCTCCAAGAAGCTCTTTTACTTTTTCTTCAAGCCTGCTGCGGTATTCAGAGACAATCTGCGGATATCGATCCTCTATGAGAGTTACATTTTCGTCCATTCTCTCCAATTTGTCAAGAAGATCTGTCTTTAATGCCTCTCCTTCCTGCTCTCTTGCTTTCACAAACTGGACGCAGGCACCTTCCACTGCCTTCTTCAGTTCAGCCCAGATCTCTTCTTCATCAATATCCTGCTCTTCCATCGTGAAAACCTCCGGACAGCGTCCCAGGGAAGATACACTGATATCATCCTTCAAACCGAACTTTTCCGCCATCTGACGGAAATATTTCAGGTACTGTCCCGCAAGTTCTTCATTATATTTTAGCGCAACATTCTCCTCCGCATAATCCTCATACGTGATAAACACGTCCAGCTTTCCGCGCTGCACGTACTGCTTCAGGACATTCCGGATGGCCGCCTCAAAAAAACTCAGCTTTTTCGGCATCTTGATGCTCACATCAAAATAGCGGTGATTTACCGCCTTCATTTCTACGGTAAATTTTCTGCTGCCCTGATGATTTTCACATCTGCCAAAGCCTGTCATGCTCTTGATCATTGCTTTTGTCATTCCTCTCCTCTGCAATTACTTTTGCTGTCACTTCGCCGTTTTACGGCAGATTTACCCATATTGAATTATTATAATCGATTGCTTCTCTGCCGTCAATGCCAATTGTTTTTTTCAGTCAAATCTGATATCATGTTACTGTTCAGCACCGGGTCAATTTCATAAAGCAGCAGGAAAATACCTGCATTTTTAAAGATGCTTTTAAAATTTTGCAAAGATCTGAACAGAAATGATATAAACACCAAAGGAGATTTTTTATGGCTTTAGATGGTATTGTAATTTCAAATATAGTAACAGAGCTAAACGACCGTCTCTCAGGCGCCCGGATCGCAAAGATCGCACAGCCGGAAGCAGATGAAATCCTGCTGACCTGTAAAAGCCCTGCCGGACAGGCAAGGCTTCTGCTCTCCGCAGGTGCAAGCCTTCCGCTTATCTATCTGACTTCCATCAACAAACCCTCCCCTGTCACTGCTCCGGCATTCTGTATGCTCCTGCGTAAGCACATCGGCGGCGGCAAAATTCTGCGCGTCTGGCAGCCGGGTCTGGAGCGCATCATCCACTTTGAGATTGAACATTTTAATGAAATGGGAGATCTGTGCCGCAAGGATCTTGTACTGGAACTGATGGGCAAACACAGCAACCTGATCTTCTGCGATGATCAGGGAACGATCATCGACAGCATTAAGCGTGTATCCGCCCAGACCAGCTCCATCCGCGAAGTACTTCCCGGCCGCCCTTATTTCATTGCCCAGACACAGGAAAAATATGATCCCTTAAACACCACCGAGGAAGAATTTTCCAAAACAGTCTTTGTAAAGCCGATGAAGCTTTCCAAGGCAATCTATACATCCTACACCGGCATCAGTCCGGTTATTGCGGAGGAACTCTGCTGCCGCGCCGGTCTCGAATCCGACCAGAGTGCCAATACAATTCCACCTCTTGCGCAGACGCACCTCTATCATCTCTTTGATCTGATGATGGAAGATGTAAAATCAGGCAGATTCACCCCACTCATCATCTCGGATCCGCATGGCGATCCGGTTGAGTTTTCCTCGCTCCAGCTTACTATGTATCACGACCTGACGACGACTTCTTATGGGACAATCTCCGAAGTACTTGAGCGCTACTACGCGATGAAGAACACCGTGACCCGTATCCGCCAGAAGTCTTCGGACCTGCGTCATATCGCCGTGACGGCACTGGAACGCTGCCGCAAAAAATATGAACTGCAGACACGCCAGCTCAAAGATACGGAAAAACGTGACAAATACCAGCTTTACGGCGAACTGCTCCACGCCTACGGATACGACATCGCCCCGGGCACAAAGCAGTATGAGGCGTTAAATTATTATACGAATGAAATGATCACGATCCCGCTTGACCCTACCTTAAGTGCCTCTGAAAACGCACAGCATTATTTCAATAAATACAACAAGCTGAAACGAACCTTTGAAGCACTGACCACACAGGTAGCTGAGACAAAAGCCGACATCGATCAGCTTGAATCGATCTGCACGTTCATGGATCTTGCGCTCTCGGAGGACGATCTGGTTCAAGTCAGGGAGGAGCTTACAGATGCCGGATACATCCGCCGCAAATATACAGGGAAACGGATAAAGATTACCTCACGCCCGTACCACTACGTCTCCTCTGATGGATACGACATGTACGTTGGAAAAAATAATTACCAGAATGACGAGCTCACATTCAAGATCGCTTCCGGCAGCGACTGGTGGTTCCACGCCAAGGGGGCACCGGGTTCTCACGTTATCGTGAAAGCCAAAGGCGAAGAACTTCCTGATTCCACCTTTGAGGAGGCAGCAAGACTTGCCGCCCATTATTCTAAAAATCAGAATGCAGAAAAGGTGGAGATCGACTACGTAGAAAAGAAGCATGTGAAAAAGCCAAATGGCGCAAAGCCTGGTTTCGTCGTTTATTATACAAATTATTCGATGATGATCGACTCTGATATCTCAAAAATAAAACTGGTGTCCGATTAAACGGACACCAGAAATCACCTGAGGTTTTCTGTCATTTCTCTGTGCAGCGCTTCCGCCGTTCTGTTTTTGCATTCTGCGGCAGGTGCCATATTTTTTCCAGTATCAGCGGCAGCAGCTGAAAATCAAGAATGATCTCATGACTCACATCTTATCCAGCATATATCCGCTTTGACTCAAGTAGTCAGCTGCTCTTTCTGTCATGCATTGCAGATCTTCACAATCGCATCTGCAAAAATCTTCGCACTTGTCAGAAGGCGCTCGATCACCATAAACTCGTTGTCTCCATGCATATGGTTATCCACATCTTCTGTCATGCAGCCAAACGCCACGCCTCTTTCCAGATGATGTACGTAGGTGCCACCACCGGTTGAAAGCGGTTTGCCCTTTTTGCCGAAATAACGCTCATAGCTGCCAAGCAGCGTCTGCACAAACCAGGAGTCACCCGGTACGCAATGCGGCGGATTCAGCGGAAGGTCTTCCAGTTCCATTCCATATTTCTCTGCTGCCGCTTTCACCGGAAGCTTCGTATTCTCCTCATTGCAGCCAATCGGAAGCCGCGCATCAAACGCCGCATGCAGATGAGTTTTCGTATAATCCATAATACTGAAGCAGACGGTCACTGCCCCTGATTCCTCATTTTCCCGGTAAATACCGACGGTCTTTCCGCAGGTATCCTCATACGGGAACATTGCATGAAGACCGAGCAGCGCTTCTTTTCCCTTGCTTTGCTCAAGCGGAAGTTCTGCAATGAGCTGAAGTGTTGCTGTCAGCGCATTTTTTCCCTCTTCCGGTGTAGAAGCATGCGCCGCCTGCCCTTTCGCGTCCACCTGCACACCACCATCTGCAAGTGCCGTCACCCGGAAAGATACACCGGTTGCACCTTCTGTCTTTTCTGCCGCTGCACGGATCACATCTTCTGCCACGCCATCCACAATCATCGAAGCACGCCCCGGTACAACATTGATCTTATCTCCGCTCTGGAAAGAACGTACACACGCCACAGCGTTTTCCTTTAATTCTGAGGAAAATACACCGTGAAAGCTTCCCTTTTCAATATTGATCAGCGGGAAATCTGCATCCGGCGTAAAGGTATACGGTGCCTCCTGTTCCTTCGCATAGTAATACTCCAGATCGCCGGATCCACACTCCTCATCTGACCCGAGAATCAGGCGCACACTCTTCTTCATCGGAATGCCGAGCTCACGGATCGCCCGAAGTGCATACAGGGCAGCGATCGCCGGTCCTTTATCATCTGCTGTTCCCCTTCCATAAATCTTTCCGTCCACAATCTTCGGCTCAAACGGTTTTGTCACCGTCCAGTCCTCTGTTACCGGCACAACGTCCAGGTGCGCCAGAATATCAAGTGCCTTCTCTTTCTCACTGAAATCTCCGGTCACCACGTAATTTTCATAATTTCTCGTGGCAAGGCCATACTTTTTCATCAGCTCCTGTGCCGCTTCCAGGGCGTGCACCGGTCCTTCGCCAAACGGCATACCCGTCTTCGCCTCACCTCTCTGGCTGTCGATCCGCACCAGTGTCATCAGATCTTCCAGCATTTCTTCTTTTTTGCTGTCAATATACGCATCCAGTTTCTCGCGATACATAAAATTCTCCTTTCTCCGCAATCTGTGTTCTAACATAACATCAGTGTACAGCAGCACCGCCACCGTACACTGATTCGTTTTTCTTTCGCAGTTTTCTGTTTTCTTTATGCCAGAAATGCCTCGATGTCTTCTTTTGTCGGAAGAGCCGGAATACCGCCCATCTTTTGTACACACAAACCGCCGGAAGCATTTCCATATTCCAGTGCCTTGCGCAGCAGATCCTCATTCAGATCTTCTGTCTTGCTCACGCCGCTCATCAGCAGGCTTGAAAGGAAACCGCCCCAGAATGCATCACCTGCTCCGGTTGCATCGATTGCTTTTACCTTATGCCCTTCTACTACCGCTTCTTTTCCATCGAAGAAGAATTTTGCCCCCTTGGAGCCAAGCGTCTCGATCACTACACTGATGTTGTTCTCTTTCATAACGCTCGGAATGTTTGCCTCTCCGCCGACAAAATCAAGCTCTTCATCTGAAATCTTCAGGAGATCAACGTACGGAAGTACCTGATCTACAACGGCCTTCGCATCCTCAAAGCTCCAGATCATGTTGCGGTAATTCACATCGTAGCTTACCAGCTTTCCTGCCTTCTTTGCCATCTCCATTGCCTTGAAATGTGCCTCACGGCTTGGATTTGCGGACATTCCTACGGATCCTGCATGCAGAATCTTTGTATTCCGGATCATCTCCTCCTTCACATCATCCTTGCTCAGGAGAATATCTGCTCCCGGCTTACGCACAAATGTAAAGGAACGCTCACCGCCCTCATACAGAGTAACAAATGCAAGTGTCGTCACCGCCTCATCGGTAAGCTCCGGACACAACAGCTCCACGCCATCTTTCTCCAGCGTAGTCTTCAGAAGCTTTCCAAAATCATCATTTCCGAGTTTACCAAGGAACGCGGTCTTAAGACCGTTGCGCGCGATCGCGATGCAGGCATTTGCCGGTGCTCCGCCCGGGTTGCACACATAACTCCGCTCTTCTTTTCCCGGTGTAAAATCAATCAACGCTTCTCCCATACAAATAATATCCATGACTCTTCCTCCATCATTTGTTTCTAAATTGGTTTTATTATATTACAATCATTTATGAAACTCAAGTTTTTTATTGACATGCGCCTTAAAGACCTGCATCATCTCACGGGTCAGACTCACACCATCATCCTCCGGAATCTGCGCGGCATCACACCATACAGCCTCTGCAAGCTCCGTCTGGTCCAGACGAATTGTCTCTTCGCCATCGGCCTCCGCAAAAAAGCCCATCAGAAGAGTCGAAGTAAACGACCATGGCTGACTCTTATAATAGTGAAGATTCTTCACATGCAGTCCGACTTCCTCCATCACCTCACGCTGTACCGTCTCTTCCACCGTCTCACCGATCTCGGTGAAGCCGGCAATCAAGGCATATTTTTTATAAGCCCGCCCTGCATAACGGGTCAACAGAAGCTGATTTCCTTTGTATACCGCAACAATAACCGCCGGACTGATCTTCGGATACTCCATTTCTCCGCAGACCGGACAGCGCATCATGCGCTCCACGTCATCCTTCTTCATTTTCTGACCGCATCTCGGGCAGAACTTTCTCTGATCATACCACTGCCAGAGCTGATAGCCGGTAATACCGGCAAACGCAGCATCTTTCGGCACTGCGCTTCGGAAAACAGAAACTGGTTTCCAGACAAATCCCTCCAGAAATCTGTTCGCTGCTTCTTCCGGTATCAGAAAATAAGCCACCTCATCGATCCGAAACAGATAGGTAAACTCATAAATATCTGTCTTTGCCTCGTCTGTCCCCTTTGCCTGCAGTTCCCGGTAAGTCGGAAATGTAATCTGCCCATTGCCCGATTCCCGTACCAGCGCTTCTCCGTTTCGATAGCAGAGAATCCTGCTTTTTTCTTCCGGATCCTGCTTTTTGTATTCATTATGAAATCTTAATGTCCCAATATCCTGAATCAACTTATACACTCCCCTGACGTTTAATTTTAACTGAGTCAGCCAAATCTCCTCTTTCACTCATCCTTGCTGATCCCAGGTAAATTCCTGCGCCGTCTTTTTTCCAACTGCCTGCGGCGTGTCATCCGACGACTCTGCCTGTGCCGCTTCCTCCCGGTATTCGCGCACCGTCACACAGAAACATCTGTGGTCTCCCACTACGTAATAATAGATATCCCGGTAGTCCTTACCGCTGTCATCTGCCGTCAGCGTATAGAGATAATCTTTTGCATCGGTATATCCGGCACTTGTACTGATCTGTGCATTTACATCGCTGTACATCAGATTGTTGGTCAGCATGTCCCTCAACTGCTCATACTCAGCCACAGAGTAATTCGTATCGAGATAACTGCAGGTAATCTCCGAAGTTTCCTCCACATCCTTACTTGCTTCCTGCCGGTAAACGTCTTTTTCCGTATCGCTTTTTTGCTCGATTCTGACCCAATCGGAGTCCACCGAATAACTGCCGGTCATGGCAGTCGAAGCATTCTCTTCTGCCAGCGCCACCGCACTCTGCATCCGGAAGCTGCCAGAAGACAGTGCTCCAAGCGCAATGCCAAGAGCAGCTGCCATACAGACTACTTTTTTTCGAATTTCTTTTCGAATTTCTTTCTCCATAAAACCGTCTCCTAAATTATCATGATTTTCGAAGCGTATATCTATAGCAATTCTGCAAAATAATGCATCCCTTCCGATCTGTCAGGGCGTAAATACTGCGTTAGAAATCTTTGCCATGCGTCAGCACGCCTGCAGATTTCATCCTTGTCTTTCGCACTCTGTCAAATCGTCTTGCCTGCATTATTTTATTGAATTGCTATAAGCGGATCTTTACAATCTTCTGGGGAAACGCTCCGGCAAAAATCATTTTTATCTTTCTACAGTATAATCGGAAATCCTCTTTTTGTCACGCAAAGCTTTCTTAAAAATAAGGTAACTGTTCAGAGCCAACCTCCAAAATGCTGCGCATTTCGTCGGTGTGGCGTATCCGCCAAATAGATTTCCATGTAAAAGTGTTCATTCATGCAAGCATGATTCACACTTTTGCATGAAAATCTGCTTGGCTCTGAACAGTTACAAAATAAGATAAAAAAGAACAGCATGACCTTTTCCAGCCATACTGTTCCATTTCTCATTTCGCGTAATCGACTACCCGGCTTTCGCGGATAACGCTGACCTTGATCTGACCTGGGTATTCCAGCTCTGCTTCGATCTGTTTTGCGATATCTCTTGCCAGGAGCACCATGTCCGCATCGTTGACCTGATCCGGAACTACCATTACTCGAATCTCTCTACCTGCCTGAATAGCAAATGATTTTTCAACACCCTTAAAGGTATTTGTAATATCTTCCAACTGTTTTAATCTGTTTGTATATGTTTCAAGCGTCTCACGTCTTGCGCCCGGACGGGCTGCTGAAATTGTATCCGCAGCCTGTACAATACAGGCGATCAGTGATTCTGCTTCAACATCACCATGATGTGATTCTACCGCATTGATAACGATCGGGGACTCTTTGTACTTCCGGCAAAGGTCTGCACCGATCTGAACATGGGAGCCTTCAATTTCATGGTCGATGGATTTCCCGATGTCATGCAACAATCCTGCACGTTTGGCCATTCTCACATCTGCTCCAACCTCACCTGCAAGCAGCCCGGCAAGCTGTGCAACCTCGATCGAGTGTTTCAATGCATTCTGACCGTAGCTTGTTCTGAATTTCATCCGACCAAGCAGACGTACCAGTTCGGGATGAATGCCATGTACACCAACTTCCAGTGTCGCAGCTTCACCTTCCTCACGAATGATTGTCTCTACTTCTTTCTGTGCTTTTTCTACCATCTCTTCGATCCTGGCCGGATGGATTCTGCCATCAACAATCAGTTTTTCGAGGGCAATTCTTGCCACCTCTCTTCTGATCGGATCAAAAGCTGACAAAATAACTGCTTCCGGTGTATCATCAATAATCAGATCCACACCGGTAAGGGTTTCAAGTGTCCGGATATTTCTTCCTTCCCTTCCGATGATCCGTCCTTTCATCTCATCGTTCGGAAGCTGAACTACAGAGATTGTGGTCTCTGCTACGTGATCTGCAGCACATTTCTGAATCGCTGTAACCACGTACTCCTTGGCTTTTTTACCTGCTTCTTCTTTTGCTCTGCTTTCCAGCTCTTTGTAAAGCTTTGCAGTGTCGATTTTCACTTCATCTTCAACAGTTTTTAAAAGATATTCTTTTGCTTGTTCAGAGGTAAGTCCTGAGATTCTCTCGAGTTCCTGAATACGCTGACCGCGAAGCTTTTCCACTTCTGCGTTCTTCTTCTTTAACTCTTCTTCCTTTACTGTGATCCCTGATTCTCTCCGCTCCAGAGCATCCGCTTTCTTGTCAACACTTTCTTCTTTTGACAATACTCGCTTCTCATAGCGCTGCAATTCTGTTCTGCGTTCTCTCGTCTCTCTTTCCAACTCATTTTTCGTCTTCAAAGATTCTTCCTTCGCTTCCAGAAGTGCCTCACGCTTTTTTGTCTCTGCAACCTTGAGTGCATCGTCGATTATCTGTCTTGCTTTTTCGTCCGCACTGCCGAGCTTCGCTTCTACTACCTTTTTGCGGTAGTTGACTGCAACAAGAGCACTAACCGGAACTGCAATAACCAGAGTAATTACAACAGCAATTATAGTCATCACTACAGGCACAGGAGCACCTCCTTATTCAATTTTCATTGTCCGTAAACAACACTTCAATTTTATACTGTTTTGGTAAATGTGTCAAGTAATTGTGCCCCTGTTTTCAATTTTTGTGCAACTCAACGTTTTCATCGGCAAACTCAGCGCATTTTCTTAACACTTTCTGAATCACTGCCGTTCCATATCCCCGGTACAGCAGAAAGCGAATAAAGCGGTCCGTCTCTTTCCGGTCTGCCTGCGCGACGCAAAACCTTTTTTTCTCTATCCAGGAAAGGATCTGCCGCTCTTCATCCGGTGCCTCCAGCTGCGCAGCAGCACACTGAAAATCTTCTCTTGTAATTCCCTTCTGATACAGCTCTCTTTCGATCTGCCGCAGGCTTTTCGCCGCCTTTCGGCTTTCAATATAGGAACGGGCATATCGGACGTCGTCGATATAATGATAACTTTTCACATAATCAACAGCTTCCTTTGCAACCTGATCCGGATAGCCGCCATCTGCCAGCTTTCGGTACAGCTGTTGCTCCGTGCGGTCCATCCGCTCCAGAAGATGCAGTGCTTTTTTCTTTGCACGTACCGGCAAAAGCTCCCTCATGATCTCCTGATATGACTGTTCTGTCAGTACACCGCCCTCTTCTATACCATACTGCCTCAATTCTTTATAATAGAGCGGGAAGGAATCCTCCCCCTCCAGCAGGATCTGATACCTGCCGGAGGAGCGTTTCTCAATTCTGCTGATCAGATGCATCGTTCTTCTCTGTATCCGGAACCGCCTCCGGCTTTACTTCCACCTGGGCAGTGCGGTTTCCCGTGACAGATTTCAGTTCCTTCACCGGTTTTCCTGCAGTCTTATCCTCCGACTGTGCTGCTTCCTCCGACGGGATCAGTCCATAATGCTCCCGCACCTTGTGATCCACCTCTTTCATGATCTCCGGATGCTCTCTTAAATAAACTTTGGCATTCTCACGACCCTGCCCAATCTTGCTTCCTTCATAGGCATACCATGCGCCGCTCTTATTGATGACATTGATATTGGCAGCCAGATCCAGCACATCACCTTCTCTGGAAATTCCCTTGCCAAACATGATATCAAATTCTGCTTCTTTAAACGGCGGAGCAATTTTATTCTTTACGACTTTGACTCTTGTACGGTTGCCAATCACCTCTCCGCCCTGCTTCAGCGACTCAATCCTGCGCACATCCATACGGATCGATGAGTAGAATTTCAGCGCACGTCCTCCGGTGGTCGTCTCCGGATTGCCGAACATGATGCCGACCTTCTCACGAAGCTGATTGATAAAAATAACCGTACAGTTCGATTTGCTGATGATACCTGTCAGCTTTCTGAGTGCCTGTGACATCAGACGTGCCTGTAATCCCACATGGGAATCTCCCATATCACCATCAATCTCCGCCTTTGGAACGAGTGCTGCAACCGAGTCAACGATAATGATATCCACCGCACCGGAACGAACCATCGTCTCCGTAATCTCAAGCGCCTGCTCACCGTTGTCCGGCTGTGAAATGTAGAGGTTGTCAATATCCACTCCGATATTTCTCGCATAGACCGGGTCAAGTGCGTGCTCTGCGTCGATGAATCCGGCAATTCCGCCGCGCTTCTGTACCTCTGCTACCATATGAAGTGCTACAGTCGTCTTACCGCTGGACTCCGGACCGTAGATCTCTACGACACGTCCCTTCGGCACTCCGCCGAGTCCCAGTGCAATGTCAAGGCTGAGCGATCCGGTCGGTACTGTCTCAATGTTCATATTTGCTCCGGAATCGCCAAGCTTCATCACAGAACCTTTTCCAAACTGTTTTTCAATCTGCGCAAGCGCAGCATCTAATGCTTTTAATTTTTCTTCCTGTACCATATCTTTTCTCCTTTCGAACTCACGTTCGTATCTTGTTCCATAATAATATACCTTGGCGTTCTTGTCAAGTGTTTCTGTTCTTTTTTCCATCTGTTTCTGATAAAGAAACCATTTGCAATCCACTTCACTGCTTGTATCACCATAATGAATTCATTCCTGCATATGACTTGCTGTTCCCGATAAATAAGTCATATTATTTTTTAATATCCTCTTATCATTTATAATATCAAGTGCTTTTTCAATTGTCAACCAAAAATAAGAACTTTTTACAGCAACATCTTCGCAGAATATACAGAAACAGGGGAACTTGCCTGACTCGGTTAAAAACAAAAGGAGAAAAGCCCAGTTTCAGAACCTTTCTCCCTTATTTTCTCTCTTATTTGTCAGACGGCAGTTTCAAAACTCAAAAATTCTATCCCGTCCGTTTTATTTTTCTCTCACGCGAAGCATCGAGATCACACGGTCCGTTTTTGCTGCACACGCCTGATACTCTTTTTCTGTCATCACACCAGTGGTAAAACCGAATTCGCCTGCAAGCGGAGCTACGACTGCGTTTACTTTGCCAAAACAGCATTCTGCCTCCGTAAGGTCGGATGCATCGCCCTGAAAGCGGACAAAGTAGCGCTTCTTTGTCTCGGATACATCCAGAAGCTCCTGCTTTTCCGGACTCCACTCGGACATTTTTCCAGTGCCGAGGCACTGTGCTTCCTCGATCACATCAGCAACAACTGCGCTTGCAGTCGCTTCTTTTCCTGCACCCTGTCCGTAGAACATCGCATCACCAAGCATATTGCCATGCACAAAAATCGCATTGAATACTCCGTTTACGCTGTAAAGCGGATCATCTCCATTCACAAGATGCGGAGCCACCATTGCGATCACGCCGTCATCCGTCACACGGCTGGAAGCAAGCAGCTTGATCGTTTTCTTCATCGCTTTTGCATAGGTGATCTCTGCAGAAGAAATTTTTGTGATGCCCTCTGTATAAATATCCGTAAAATCAACGCGTTTTCCATAAGCAAGGGAAGAAAGGATCGCGATCTTGCGGCAGGCATCATGCCCCTCCACATCCGCTTCCGGATTCCGCTCCGCATAGCCCTTCTGCTGTGCATCCTTTAATACCTCATCAAACTCCAGATCTTCTTCGATCATCTTCGTCAGGATGTAGTTTGTCGTACCGTTTAAAATTCCTGTAATCTCGTCGATCACATCGGCGCACAGGCAGGTCCGCAGCGGACGGATGATCGGAATACCGCCTCCACAGCTTGCCTCAAACATATAGCTTGCATGGTTTTCCTTTGCAAGTGCCAGAAGCTCTGTCCCGTGTCTTGCAACCAGCTCTTTATTTGAAGTGCAGACGCTCTTTCCGGCCATCAGTGCTTTTTTCGTAAATGTGAACGCCGGCTCTACACCGCCCATTGTCTCAACCACGATCTTTACTTCCGGGTCATTTACGATCGTCTCATAATCATGAACAACCTTTTCCTGATTCGGGTCTCCCGGAAAATCACGCAGATCCAGAATGTATTTTACATTCAGATCAACATCTGCTTTTTTCAGAATACTGTCATGATTCACATCGATCACTTCCACTACGCCTGAACCTACTGTTCCATATCCTAATACTGCTGCCTGTATCATTTTTTCTCCTGTCTTTCGACTCTTCCTTTCCTTATTTTCCTGTCAAAATAACGCCTTTATTTCTTATTCTCTCGCTAGAATCTTCAGATACTGGATTCCTTCTTTTGATTCGATCGTCTCAATCATGTTGGAGATATCACCGGTCGTTGCAAGTACCTCCACACTGATCGTCAGCGTAGCTACCCCATTGATCGGAATACTCTGATGGAGTGTCTGTATGTTTGCGCCATATTCTGCCACAACCTTAAGTACATCCGAAAGTAATCCGGGTTCATCATGCATCTGAAGCACAAACGTCAGTGTTTTTCCCCTGATATTATCACGGAACGGAAAAATATCATCTTTATATTTATAAAAAGAACTACGGCTGATTCCAACCTGATCCGCCGCTTCCTGAACCGTCCCTGCACGCTTCGTATCAAGCATCCGTTTCGCCTCTACAACCTTCAGAAGCACTTCCGGAACTGCCTTTTCCCGCACTACAAAATACTTTGTTTTCTCTTTCATATCCTTCACAGCAGGTTCTGTGCGCCCGCGAATATGCGTGGTTTCCCCTGTCTCTCCTGTTATTTCTATATCGTGTTTGTGTATCGTGTACGTTTGTGTACACTCCAAGGATATTATCACATTTTTTCGCGCCACGCAAGCCTTTTTCGCCATACAATCAGAAGGAAAACCTTCTTAATATGAAAAAGAAAAAGGAAATGCGTAAAAACCGCATCTCCCGTTTCATTTCTCTGTGCTTTCTGTTTGGGTCTGCATAAAATATCTTTCAGCAGACGGATGCCCTATGCTTCTTCCTCTGCCGTACCTCCGACAGAAATCCATTTCAGATAAGCATTAATAAACAGATCAATATTTCCATCCATTACACTGTCCACATTTCCGGTCTCTGCATTTGTACGGTGATCTTTGACCATCGTATACGGCTGCATGACGTAGGAACGGATCTGATTGCCCCAGCCGATCTCTTTCACTTCACCGCGGATGCCGGATGCTTTCTCTGCATTCTCCTGCTGCTTGAGCAGATACAGTTTTGCTTTCAGCATCTGCATTGCCTTGTCCTTATTTTGATGCTGGGAACGCTCATTCTGACACTGTACCACAATGCCGGTCGGCAAATGCGTGATACGGATCGCAGATGAGGTCTTGTTGATATGCTGACCGCCCGCACCGCTTGACCGATACGTATCAATCCGCAGATCATCCGGATTGATCTCGACATCAACATCCTCCTCAATGTCCGGCATGACATCACAGCTCACAAACGAAGTCTGACGCTTTCCTGCCGCATTAAACGGAGAGATCCGAACCAGACGGTGTACGCCGCGCTCCGATTTCAGATAACCGTATGCATTTGTTCCATTTACCTGGAAGGTCACAGACTTGATCCCGGCCTCATCACCGTCAAGATAATCGAGTACCTCAATGGAAAAGCCCTTCTTATCCGCCCACCTCGTATACATGCGGTAGAGCATTGATGCCCAGTCACACGATTCGGTGCCGCCTGCTCCTGCATGAAGCGTCACGATCGCATCATACGTATCGTATTCGCCCGAAAGCAGCGTCTTGATCCGGATGGCATCAAAAGTATCCTGGAAATTCTGCAGCATTTCCTCGATCTCCGGAACAATGTCCGGATCATTTTCCTCGTAGCCCATCTCAATCATCAATTCAATTTCCTCGTACTGATCCTGCAGCTTTTTGTAGGTGGCCACGTCCTCTTTTAAGTCGCTGAGCGTTTTCATGTGCTGCTGGGAGCGCTCCGGAACATCCCAGAAATCCGGTTCCTCCATTTTACGCTCCATTTCCTGGATTTTCTGCTCTTTGTTTACCAGGTCAAAGTGAATCCCTCACTTCCACTAATGGTTTCGTATAACTGTTTAAAATACTTTTGAACTGATCCAGTTCTACCATAGCTTCACCCGCTTTCTTTCTTTTTTTATTTCATAACTGTTTAGAGCCAGATAAAATTTTTTTGAAACTACGTCTGGCAGATTCGCGCTGTTTTTCACGCCTTGCGGCCGCAGCACTGCTTGTATTTCTTTCCGCTTCCGCACGGGCACGGATCATTCGGGTATATCTTGTCCGCTGCGCGCTTCTTCGGTGCTCTCGGACCAGACTCATCTTTATTCGTACCGGTCACTTTTGCCACCTCTTCGCGCTCTACCTTCTGCTCTACCTTTACGTGGAACAACAGACGGACGGTATCCTCCTGAATGCCTGCACTCATCGCGTCAAACATTTCATAGGCACTCATCTTGTACTCAACAAGCGGATCTCTCTGACCGTATGCCTGCAGTCCAATACCCTGGCGAAGCTGATCCATATCATCGATATGATCCATCCACTTGCGGTCGATCACCTTCAGAAGGATAACGCGCTCCAGCTCACGAAGCTGTTCTTTTTCCGGGAACTCCGCTTCCTTTGCCTCATACAGCTTGACTGCCTGCTCCTTGAGCTGCTGCTTGAGCTCGTTCTTGCTGCCAATCTTCTCCAGTGTCTCCTGAGTCACCGGCTCAAGAGGAATGGTCGGAAGCAATACGGAATTAAGCTCATTTGCATCCCAGTCCTCTTTGTTTGAATTTTCGCCAAAGCACATATCTACGGAATTGTCCACGATATCCGTGATCATCTTGAAGATGGAATCACGCATGCTCTCTCCGTTCAATACACGGCGTCTTTCTGAGTAAATAATCTCACGCTGCTCGTTGTTGACCTGATCGTACTCAAGCAGGTTTTTGCGGACTGCAAAGTTGTTCGACTCGATCTTCATCTGCGCCTTCTCAATCGCGCTGGAAAGCATCTTGTGCTCAATCTGGTCATTCTCCTGTACACCGAGGGACTGGAAGACCTTCATCATCTTCTCAGAGCCAAACAGACGCATCAGATCATCTTCCAGAGAAATGTAGAAGCGGGATTCTCCCGGGTCTCCCTGACGTCCGGAACGACCACGCAGCTGATTGTCGATACGTCTTGATTCATGGCGCTCCGTACCGATGATCTTCAGACCGCCGGCTGCCTTTGCCTCGTCGTCCAGCTTGATATCCGTACCACGGCCTGCCATGTTCGTTGCAATCGTAACCGCACCGTGTACACCGGCATCTGCGACGATCTCCGCCTCAAGCTCATGGAATTTTGCATTCAATACTTTATGCTGGATGCCCTCACGGCGCAGCATATTGCTGATATGCTCGGAAACATCGATCGTGATCGTGCCGACCAGAACCGGCTGTCCCTTGGCATGCGCTTCTTTGACAGCCTCCACCACTGCATGGTATTTCTCTTTTTTCGTCATATAAACAGCGTCATCGTAATCGATACGCTGTACCGGACGGTTTGTCGGAATCTCCACAACGTCCATACCGTAGATATCCCGGAACTCCTTTTCCTCGGTCAGCGCCGTACCGGTCATACCGGATTTCTTTTTGTATTTATTGAAGAAGTTCTGGAACGTGATCGTCGCAAGCGTCTTGCTCTCACGTTTTACCTTTACATGCTCTTTTGCCTCAATCGCCTGATGCAGACCGTCAGAGTAACGACGTCCCGGCATGATACGTCCGGTAAACTCATCGACGATCATAACCTGATCATCCTTTACGACGTAATCCTGATCACGGAACATCAGATTGTGCGCACGCAGTGCAAGATCCACATTGTGCTGGATCTCAAGGTTCTCTGGATCCGCAAAGTTGGTGATGTGGAAGAACCGCTCTACCTTCTTGACACCCTGCTCAGTCAGGTTAACGATCTTATCTTTTTCATTGACGATAAAATCTCCTGTCTCCGTGATCTCCTCGCCCATGAGCGCCGTCATCTTTGTAACTTCGCCGCTCGCCTCGCCGCGTTCCAGCTGTCTTGCAAGGATATCACAGATTTCATACAGCTTCGTCGACTTGCCGCTCTGACCGGAAATAATCAGCGGTGTACGCGCCTCATCGATCAGAACCGAGTCGACCTCATCGATAATTGCGTAGGCAAGCTCTCTTTGTACCAGCTGTTCCTTGTAGATAACCATGTTGTCACGCAGATAATCGAATCCCAGCTCATTGTTCGTTACATAGGTGATATCGCACGCGTACTGTTTTCTTCTTTCGTCATTGTCCATGGAGTTCAGTACGCATCCAACGGTAAGTCCGAGGAATTCGTGTACCTTTCCCATCCAGGATGCGTCACGGTGTGCCAGATAGTCGTTGACCGTAACGATATGCACGCCCTCTCCGGTCAGTGCATTTAAGTAAGCCGGAAGAGTGGACACCAGCGTCTTTCCTTCACCGGTACGCATCTCTGCGATACGTCCCTGATGCAGAATCACACCGCCAATGATCTGTACCCGGTAATGCTCCATATTTAAAACACGCTTTGCTGCTTCACGCACCGTCGCATACGCTTCCGGGAGCAGGGAATCCAGTGACTCGCCATTTGCGTATCTCGTCTTATATTCCTGTGTCTTCCCCCGCAGCTCCTCATCCGACAAAGACTGCATCTGCGGACGCAGACTCTCCACCTTGTCAACAAGCGGCAGAATCATTTTCAGCTCCCGCTGGCTGTGGCTTCCGAAAATTTTCTCAACAAATTTAATTGCCATAACTTTTCTCCATTTCCAGTTTCATTTCCAGACCGGACCGGCATTCGTTTCATGCCCTGATCTTTTATCTGTTTTGAACATTCTTGTTTATTGTATCACTTTCTATACTGCAACACAATTAAAATTTTTATGAACAAAAAAGGCGGGCGTGTTCACAATTCACGCCCGCCCGTCTGACTTCCTGCAGCTACGCCGCAATACTTCTGAGGCTGTTTATGAATATTCCGGCTCGATCAGTCCGTACGTATTTCCTTTTCTCTTATATACAACGTTGACTTCCTCTGTCTCAGCGTTGCGGAATACGTAGAAATTATGTCCGAGAAGCTCCATCTGTACACATGCATCTTCCGGGTACATTGGCTTCATTCCGAAATGCTTCGTACGGATGATCTTTACTTCGTCAAGCGGCTCCGTCTCTCTTTCAATAAATTCTCTGCGGAAATTGCCGCCGTCCTGATGTTTTGCTACAATTTTTTCTTTATACTTGCGAAGCTGGCGCTCAATGACTTCCTCCACCAGATCGATGGATACATACATGTCATTGCTTACCTGCTCTGACCGAATGATATTGCCTTTGACCGGGATCGTTACCTCTATTTTCTGACGTTCTTTTTCCACGCTCATCGTCACGATAATTTCTGTCTCTGGTGTAAAATACCGTTCAAGCTTTCCAAGCTTGTCTATTACTGTTGATCTGAGTCCTTCCGTAACCTCGATGTTTTTTCCACTGATTGTAAACTTCATATGACCAACTCCTTCGCCTAAAAACTCGGACCAATCTGATCTGACTTCTTCGTCCTGATTGGTTTCTGTGGTCTAATTATAACACAGTTTCATATTTTTTCAATGAAATTTTTCAATTTTATTCTTTTTTCTTACTTTTTTCAATTATTTTTCACACAATTCAAGGATCTTTCGATAAGACAGCGGGCCGCCGAACAGGTCAAGCGCACTTCCGACCGTCACATCTACCAGCTCTCTCCCAAGGATACAAAGCTGCTCCAGGTCTTCGTAGCTTCCGATTCCGCCTGCATATGTCACCGGCGCTTTGCCCCACCCTCCGAGCAGCTTTGCGACACCTGTTTCGATCCCCTTCGACTTTCCTTCCACATCGGCTGCATGGACAAGAAATTCATCACAGTATGCTGCCAGCATATCCAGCAGCTGTTCTGAGAGTACCTCCTGAGTAAACTTCTGCCACCGGTCTGTCACAATATAATACACTTCGTCTTTTTTCCTGCAGCTTAAATCCAGCACAAGCCGCTCTTTTCCAACTGTCTTTACGAGTTTTTCCAGATTTTCATAGCTGATCTTCCCATCCCGAAACACATAGGAAGTTACAATCACATGAGAAGCCCCTGCATTTAAAAATTCCTCCGCATTTTCCTCTGTGATCCCGCCGCCGACCTGCAATGTTCCCCTTGCCTGTGACAGTGCAAGCAGCGCCTGGCATTTCGTCTCTTCATAATACGGTGATGTTTTGGGATTGAGCAGGATCACATGCCCGCCTGTCAGTCCATCCTTCTGATAACAGTGCGCGTAAAATGCAGCATCTTTCTCCGAGATAAAATTTTCCTCTGCCTGATCTCCGAGATCCTTCAGGCTTCCTCCTACAATCTGCTTTACCTTTCCATTATGTATATCAATACAGGGACGAAATTTCATGATGATGCTTCCTCCTTTTTCTGTTTGTACCTCTGATTCTTCCCGCCTGTCACGGGCGAGCCACTATATTCGTGAGACTATCTGACGGTTTCCTGCCACATCCATTTCCAGCCGAAAACGAGTTTCCATATGGAACTGACCGCAGCCGCTTTATCCAGTCAGAGAAGTCCATGCAGAGCCGTAAGGAGCAGTATGCCACCATACCTCGCTCCCACAGCCCTGCAAAGACCTGGATACAACCCGCTTACCGCGCTGTATCCGCAGGTTCTTCTCCCACAAGCGCATCACCGGCATCTTCCACCCCGTCAATCAGGTCTTTTCCGGCATCACCAACGCCATCCACGATATCTTTTGCAGCTCCTCCGACGCCAGTTCCATTGTCCGTGGCATCATTTACATTGCTGTCATCCGTAATATCATTCACGTTTCCATTCGCGTTGCCGTCTGTCAGCCCACTGGCATTGTCACCATTCGGAGCCGCGGTATTCTCTGGTTCTGTACTGTCCCCGCGATTTTCCACAGTTCCTCCGACACCGTCACCGGCTCCATCCTCCGGTACCGGCGTGTTATCTCCGGCATTATTACCCATTTCGCTTTGCGCCTCACCGTTTCTACCTGTGATCGTCTCCGACTGCGGATTGGATTTCTGATCATTCCGATTGCCGCAGCCGCTAAGCGCACAGGCCGCGCAGACGCAAAGTACACACAACACTTCTTTTTTCCAGCGCATCATATCTGATCTCCTTTTTCTACAGATTCCCCAGGCAGCTACACCTGTACCTGTAATATGCACCGGAATTGAAAATTTTATTCCTGCTTCACAGTGCGGTGCAAAATGCTCCACCAGCTCACAGTAAATTTTCCTGCCATGAACGGTATACTTCCGCAGACCGTGAATACACCTGCGGTCTGCCTGCAAGAAAGCATTGGCTCATCAGCCTGTCACAATGACCAGAACTGTCACCTTTCTCGCTCCTGACTGTACCGTCAGATTTGTCTTTCCTTTCTTCCGACCCTTTACGACTCCGTTTGAAGTGACCGAAGCCACTGCCTTATTTCCGATCGTATAGGTCACTTTTTCCTGGCTTGTCACCGGTGTCCGCACCGGTGTAAGTTTTACCGTTTTCCCTTTTGACACCGTGACCGAAGATGGAAGCCCCGTCAGCTTCGTTGTACGGACCGCCATCTTCTGTACGATGACCCGGATTGTTTTTTTCAATCCGCTTCGCAGCGTGATCGTTACTGCCGCAGTTCCTGTCTTTGTACCGGCTGTCATTTTTCCAGTGGTACGATCCACCTTTACGATCGAAGTATTTTCCGAGATCCAGCTTCGCACTTCATCTCCTTTTGCAAGGCCGCTCACTTTCACTGCTGATGTCACCTGCCCGACCCGCAGCCGTACACTGGATACATTCGTTTTTATTGTCGGTGTCAGTTTCGTGCCAGGCGCAGAAACAATGATCGTTCTCCCGCACCGGATGCACGTTCCTGTTTTGGTCCCGTTTTTGAATACGGTTGCATCTTTGTTGTATACATACTTATAAGAATGTCCTTTTTTTGAATTTACATTCCGCAGCGTAGAGGTTTTGATCCTGCAGTAATCGCAGAGCGCCGTTTTGGTTCCGTCTTTCACACATGTCTCATCGTGATTGGAAACAAAATTTGTAAATTTATGTCCGGTCGGATTGATATATGCAATCTTTGTCGCCTCACACCCGCTGCAGCTGTAATAAATGAGACCATTGCGTTCGCATGTGGGCTTTAGCTCCGACTCAACCACCCACTTATGCTTATGTGTTGTTCCGTCATCTTCCGCATAATCTCCCGATGCCAGCTCCGGCTGCGCAAAAATCTGTGAATCCGCGCGTGAAAAACTGCTGTCGATCATGCGCTCCATCCCGATCTGTGTTGTCCCATCCGCGCCTGTTCCGGAACTGCCCCGCAGAAAATACGTTCTCACCGCATCCTCGCCTGCTTTGTCCGGATCATCCCATGTGGTATCAACGAGATACCACTTTCCGTTTTCCATACAGACGTAATTCCACATATGATCCTGCCAGCTTCCGCCGCTTTTCGCTTTGCCAGACACGAGCACACACTCAATGCCAAACACACCGCACATGATTTTAAAGGTCTTTGCATATCCCTCACACACCACATTTCCGCCATGCAGCAGTGCTCCCCCTGCTGACCAGTCCCACGCCGAACCAAAGCTGTGATCGTAAGAAAGCTGTGCACAGACGTAATCGTGTATCACCCGCACTTTTTCTTCCTGCGAAGCACCGTCCGGAAACGCTTTCTGTATCGCGCTTTTCCACGATGCTGCAGCTTTCTGAAAAGAAGCCCGCTCTGACCACGCACCGGTATATTCTTCCACCGGTGTAAGCGTGATCTGTGTCACCGCACCGGTTCCCTCCACGCTTCCAGCCTCTTTCTTCAGGGAAATGGATGTGCCATAGCGGATACCGCCAAGCCAGAATACCTCCGGGTAATCGTAAACAAATGCATCGTAAGCAGCCTGCACCATCGCTGCGATCTCTGGCTTGATCGAATAGAGATACGCCTCGTTGCTCTCCAGATTCCAGTTGGTTTTTCCGTCGCTCATCGTCTGCGGATAAACCGAAAATGTAAACCCTTCCAGCTTCATTGTAAAGCTGTCCTTTTTCCCGCTCTGCAAAAGATTCTTTTTCATCAGATTGTACAGCTGCGCAGCCTGCCCGGAAAGCTGATTTCCATAAGACCCGGAATAAACAGCTCCTGAAGCTGCACGCAGCATCCCATCTCCGTCTTCTGCCCTTCCACTGTGTGATGTCACTTCCTCCGGTTCCAGTTCTGTCTCAGAAAGTTCTGCTTCTCCCTCCAGGGACTCCGGTTCCGGCACTTCTTCCACATTCAGAATCACTGCCCCGTCGGCCAGTTCGTCTAATGCATGTTCTGATGACAATTCTGTCTCTGTATTTTGATCCGATTCCGAATCCTGCTCCGGCGTAAGTTCTGATTCCGGTTCAGACGGCACCTCTGACTCCACAATAATCAATGCATCTGCAGTCTCTTCCACTCCCGTCTGATCTGACAGTTCTGCCGCAGATGCGTGGATCAAACTTTTTTGCCGCCCGCTTTCAGGTGCAGCACCAATCCATAATTCCAGGCAAAGCACTGCTGCCAGCAGCACCGCCGTTTTTCTCTTTTTCATCTTTCTGCTGCTCCCCTCCTTTTCCGTTCTCATCCTCTTCGCTTTCCTATGCATCCTTTTTCTTTCGCCTATCATACCATCCTTTTTCAGGCTTCGCAACCAGAGATACTTCCTGTTCTGCCTTCCGCTGATCCAACATATAGTATAGCAAATCTTATCTTTCGTGGAGCCTAAAAATGAATTCCAGCCCTAAAATCCTTGTTTTCAAACTGCGCAGCCTTATCTACACGCTGCTCCTGCTCTTTTTCGGGATACTGCTCATCGTCTGCCTTGTCCTCATGTTTTCCCCAAAGCAGAAACAAGACGGACAGGTCCTTCCTGACACGGTCAGAAGCATGACACAGGAGAGCCAGACGCAAAGTACCTCCGGTACCGATCCTGATCCTGCAAATACGAACCGCACCGGAAAAAATACCAGCTTTTCCATCCATAATTCCCGCTACATCCCCGGCGTTTATACTGCATCTGTTCCGCTCGGAGATTCCGCGGCTGATGTAGAAATCACTTTAAACGCAGACCGCATTCAGGCAATCCGGCTTGTAAACTTAAGTGAAGCGACTGCGGCCGCCTTTCCGCTCGTTTCTCCTGCCTTTGAAAACATCTCTTCCCAGATCCTTGCCAAACAGAGCACAGACGAGGTCACCGCACCGGCTGAAAACAGATACACCTCACAGCTGCTGCTCTCTGTTATCTCGGGGATTTTGCAGCGGGCAGCATCTGCATAATTTCTGTGCAGATCCACCGTTCTCCTGTCTTGCCAAGAAAAAAACATCCCGGTCAAAGCATATCACTCTGCCGGAATGTTTTTTTATCAGGAATGTTTTTTTATCAGGAATATCTGTCGTCTTTTTCAGATCCGAACCGCTGCCATGCAGCCATTCTTTCTATTTTTCTTTGATGCCGGAAATCAGATAGTACGGGATTGCTACAAACAGGATACCGCCCACCATATTTCCGAGTGTTACGATTGCAAGATTATACCAGAAACCGCCCATTGTAATACCTGCCACGCCGTTCTGGTTCATCAGTCCAATGGAGAGAAAGGTCATATTTGCAATGCTGTGCTCAAAACCGCACGTTACAAATGTGGTCACGCAGCAGAAGTTCATTGCGATCTTTGCGCCCTCTGATTTCAGCTTTGTTCCGCACCAGATCGCCACGCACACGCAGATGTTGCACAGGATCGCCTTTGCGAACAGGTTTGCCGGAGTACCTCCCATTTTTCCTGCTGCTGCATTTGCAAAAAATGTGCCGATGTCTCCGCTTCCCGGAATGCCGGTCATGGTAAAGATCGCTGCTGAAACCACAGATCCGATCAGATTTCCAATCCAGCAAACCACCCAGAGCTTTACCACACCGCCCCAGGATACCGTCTTTTTCAGGCCGCCGATCGCCATCACCAGATTATTTCCGGTGAAAAGTTCTGCGCCAGCCATTGTTACAAAGCAAAGGCCGACAGAAAAGACAATTCCGCATGCAAGCTTCGTCGAAAATGCACCGCCTCCGGTAAATACTCCGCCGACGATTCCCATCAGGATACTGCCGAGTGCAATGTACATTCCGGCCAGAATCGACATCAGAACATACCCCGCAAAATTATTTTCCAGTAAATTTAATTTCCCTTTTGCGGCATTTCCAACCGCTGTCACTTCATCTTTAAACATGTCACCCTGTCCTCCCTGTGTCCTATCGTATATCGCTCATATTCCTTACAATGTATCAGGAGCAGACCCAGCCGCTCCTGATACACACAAAGTCCGTATTCGTAATCTTCCTGCAGCCGGACCGCCGTTCCACTGCTTATCCGATCCGTTTAGAACAAGCCTGAAATCTTTCCTGTCTCATCTACGTCGATCCGCTCTGCTGCCGGACGCTTCGGAAGACCCGGCATCGTCATGATCTCACCAGTCAGTGCTACGATAAATCCCGCACCTGCAGAAATCTTCAGGTTGCGCACGGTGATCTCGAAATCAGTCGGTGCACCGAGCTTCGTCTGGTCGTCAGTCAGGGAGTACTGTGTCTTTGCCATACAGATCGGGCAGCTGCCGTAGCCCATTGCCTCAAGCTGTTTTGCCTGCTTCTGTGCATTTGCTGTCAGGACTGCTCTCTTGCCGCCATAGATCTTCTGTACGATCTGGTTGATCTTCTCCTCAATCGTGCCTTCCAGCTCATAGCTGTAAGTAAAGTCGTTCGGCTCTTCACACAGACGGATGACTTCCTCTGCCAGCTTGACGCCGCCTTCACCGCCCTTTGCCCATACTTCAGACAACGCTACGTTTACGCCGAGCTCCTTGCATTTTGCTTCTACGAAATCAAGCTCTGCCTTTGTATCCGTCGGGAATGCGTTGATCGCTACGACACACGGAAGCTTGTATACGTTCTTGATATTGGAAACATGCTTGAGCAGGTTCGGGATACCCTTTTCAAGTGCCTCGATGTTCTCGTTGTTCAGATCAGCTTTTGCCACACCGCCGTTGTATTTCAGCGCACGAACTGTTGCCACGATCACAACTGCGCTCGGTTTCAGGCCTGCCATACGGCACTTGATATCCAGGAACTTCTCTGCACCAAGGTCTGCACCGAATCCAGCCTCTGTGATCGCATAATCACCAAGCTTCAGCGCCATCTTTGTCGCGATGACGGAGTTGCAGCCGTGTGCGATGTTTGCGAACGGTCCGCCGTGTACGATCGCCGGTACATGCTCCAGCGTCTGAACAAGATTCGGCTTCAGGGCATCTTTCAGCAGGGCACACATTGCACCTTCTGCGTGGAGATCGCCTGCTGTTACCGGCTTCTGTTCTGCTACTTTTCCATATGTATAACCAATGATGATTCTTGCAAGACGTTTTTTCAGGTCGGAAATGTCATTTGCCAGGCACAGAACTGCCATAATCTCGGATGCAACCGTGATATCGTAGCCATCCTCTCTCGGCATTCCGTTTGTCT
>ERZ824473.1146-NODE-1146-length-39976-cov-5.426317_pt1 | contig 39976 bp, 37 predicted proteins | sample MGYA00519874_ERZ824473 | MGnify/ENA primary metagenome ERZ824473 (study PRJEB31778, sample SAMEA3449151) | human gut metagenome | biome: human gut; feature: human-associated habitat; material: faeces | place: United Kingdom | collected 2010/2012 ... | reverse complement strand
TTGTTGTTTCTTCGCCTTCTTTCATTTTTATTAATACTCTACTTCCTAATGGTTTAATCATGATATTACCTCCTTTAATTTTTCCATTTAAGAATGTTTTGTTTTTATTTTTAGCACTCTTTTTGTTTAACTGCTAATAATTTATACCTTTTTTTAGCAATTGTCAATAGAGTTTGCTAAAATTCACATAGAATTCACATTTAAACTAAAATAATTTTTTAATTTTTCTTATTCTTTGACCCTATATTATATTCTTATATACTATTTTTAGAACTTTTAAAAATTTAAAATACTCCATATACGGCAAAAAAGCACCTCATTTAAAGTGCTTTTTTGCAAAGGTAACGGAAAAGACATGTTATTTTCTTAACTTTTCTATTTTTTCGTCAAGCGGAACTTCTTCACTACCCGATTCATTGGAAATAAATATTCGATCATACCAGCAATATTCTTCTTGCAATCTTTTAAATGCCTCTAAAGTTTTCAGTTCCATATTTTCTTTCTTGTCTTTGAGATACAGTACTACTACTGTTCTCTGATCTTCATTATCTGTACCAGGATATTCTTTTACACATATTGTACCAGCCATTTTTCCATTTTTTCTGGCCACCATATATGTAAATACTAATACACCTTCACATGTAGGTTCAGGATCTAAATCTCTATTTATCCTTTCCCGGATATCTTTTAAAATTTCCCTTCTTCTAGAAATCGGTGTACGAATAAACTCCGGATGCATACAAACACACCATGCAGTCGCATCCTCTGGCAAAAAATTTCTTATTATAATATTTTTATCTTCATAATAAAAAACTTCTTGCCCATCCTCTGTTTCCTTGTATAGTTCCCGTTCTCTTCCGTTTATGTAACTTGGTAATAACTTCATATACGCTCTCCTTTTTTCTTAGTTGTTATGTTACCTATTAATTATTATACTATAATTACCTAGTTTTTGCAACCTTTACCAATTCTACAAATAAAGGCGCTGGCTTATTAGGTCTTGATTTTAATTCTGGATGGAATTGACCTGCAATGAAAAATGGGTGTTCTTTTTGAGAAAGTTCTACAATTTCAACTAACTCACCATCAGGAGAAGTTCCTGAACATATTAAACCTGCATTCTCAAGTCTTTCTTTGTAATCATTATTATATTCAAAACGATGTCTATGTCTTTCTGCAATCTCTCTTGTACCATAAACTTTTTCAGCTAAAGTTCCTTCTTTTATAATACAAGGATAACTTCCAAGTCTCATAGTTCCACCCTTTTTATTAACTGATTTTTGATTTTCCATAATGTGAATTACTTGATTTTTTGATTTTTCATCAAATTCCTGTGAATTAGCATCTTTTAAGCCTAAAACATCTCTTGCATATTCAACAACTGCCATTTGCATACCTAGGCAAATTCCTAAAAAAGGTATTTTGTTTTCTCTTGCATATTTGATTGTTTCAATTTTTCCTTCTATTCCTCTATTTCCAAATCCACCTGGAACTATAATACCTTGGAATTCTCTTAGCATTTCATCAGCTGTATCTTTTGTTATTTTTTCTGCATCTATCAATTTTATTTCTGTTTCAACATCATTTGCAAAGCCTGCATGTTTTACACTCTCTATTACTGATATATATGAGTCTTCAAGTTTGATATATTTTCCAACTATTGCAATTTTTACTTTATTGTTTTTATCTATTTTTCTTATTTTTTCTATCATTTCTTCCCATTTTCTGTTATCTGGAATATATCTATCTAATTTTAAATGATTACATACTTCTCTTGCTAACCCTTCTTCTTCAAGCATTAATGGTACTGCATATAAGCAATCTGCTGTTTTATTTTGAATTACACTTGTTTTTCTAACATTGCAGAATAATGCTAACTTTTCTCTTATATTATCTGGAATGTCTTGTTCTGTTCTACATACTAAAATATCTGGTATAATTCCATAACTTTGTAATTCTTTTACAGAATGTTGTGTTGGTTTTGATTTTATTTCATTTGAACCAAATATATATGGTAATAGTGTTACATGTATAAAGCATACATCTTCTGGATTTTTTTCTAGTCCTACTTGTCTAATAGCTTCTATTATTGATAAACCTTCTATATCTCCTACTGTTCCACCAACTTCTGAAATTACTATATCTGTGTCCGTATTTTCAAATCCATATATTTTTTCTTTTATTTGATTTGTAATATGTGGAATTACTTGTACTGTTTTTCCTAAGTAATCTCCTCTTCTTTCTTTTTCTATTACTTCTGAATATATTTTTCCCATTGTTATACTAGAATTTTTGGTTAAGTTTTCATTTATAAATCTTTCATAATGTCCTAAATCTAAATCTGTTTCTGCTCCATCATCTGTAACAAAAACTTCTCCATGTTCATATGGATTCATCGTTCCTGGGTCAACATTTATATATGGATCAAATTTTTGTATTGTTACTTTATAACCTCTATTTTTTAATAATCTACCTAGTGATGCAGCTGTTATGCCCTTTCCTAATCCTGATACTACTCCACCTGTTACAAATATGTATTTTGTGTTCATTTCTTCCTCCTTCTAAAAAATAAAAAATCATTTTTGCCTTGTTTTTAAAAAATAAAAAAAGATTAAAAAAATTTTTCCGGCAAATGCGGTTTTTTTTTAATCTATTATTATTTTAACACTTGCCTTTTTATTTGGCAAGTGTTTTTCTAATTTTTTTACTTGACATTAATTTTTACTGAACTATAGCTAATTTTCTGTCAAAAATGTCAAAAAGGGGCGTCCCTATTGACAGAAATTTTATTGTCCTATTCTATATTGTTTATATAACCAAGATGTATAATCAAATGGCGTTAATGTATTTGGCATACCATAATCAATTCCAAATGTTTCAACTCTTATTGATGTAACTTTTGGAGCATTTACTGGTGTACTCACTTCAGCATTTTCTGTATTTTCTTGTCCTTCTGTTGCTTTAACTTCAACATTTTCTATATTGTGTACAATATCCATTCCTTCTATTACTTTTCCAAATGCTGCATAATATCCATTTAAATTTGTATTTTCTTTAGTCATTATAAAAAATTGTGAACATGCAGAATTATATGATTCACTTTTTAAATTTGAGGAATATTGTGTATAATCGGCTCTAGCCATTGCAACAGTTCCTTCTTCAAATTTTATAGTATTTGTTACTCCATTTGCTAAAAACTCACCTTTTATTGAATAATCTTTATTTTCTCCGCCATCTTTTAAATTACTCAATTTTGCCCCTGTTGTACCATCACCATCTTTTGAACCTGTTTGAATCATAAAATCTTTTACAATTCTATGGAATGTTGTTCCATCATAAAATCCGTTATTTGCCAATTTTATAAAATTGGCAACCGCTTCTGGTGCTTGGTCTGGATATAATTCCATTTTGATTGTTCCAAAGTTTTCAACTTCCATTGTTGCTACAGGATTTTGGCTTGTAAATGTTGCTTTTTTATAATATCCAAATCCTACAACTCCTATTAATACTATTATAGCTATTAATGCTATTACCCAAATTATTTTTCCAACTTTTTTCATTTTCCTTTTAGTTCCTCCTTATTTTTGTTTTAAAATATTTGATTATTTAAATATTACTCAAATATAAATTGCTCTTGCATCCTTCTTAAAGATTGTCTAATTGTTCTTGCTCTAACTTCACCAATTCCATCAACTTCATCTAAACTTTCTATGTCAGCTGCCAAAATATGCTGAAATGATTTAAATGACATTACTAAATTTTCTACAATATTTGATGGCATTCTTGGTATTTTATTTATAATTCTATAACCTCTTGTGTATACACCAACTTCATCATAATTATCAAATGTATCATATCCTAACAATTTGGCTATAGTAGTTTCTCTTGTCATATCCTCATATTGCATTTTTGATAATTCTTCTATTACTTTTTCGGGTGTTTTTTTATTCTTAGTTGATTTCTTTACAACTATATAATCTTTTATAATTAAGGCTTCCTCTTTTTCTAAGCCACCCATTAATTCTTGTAATTGCATATTTACAAGTCTTCCATCCTCACCAAGTTCATATATTTGATTTTTAATTTCATAAGAAATTCTTCTTACCATTTCTGCTCTTTGTATTACATCAATTACATTTTTTAATGTAACTATATCATTAAATTCATATTCGTTTAATATTGCAAGTTTATTATCAAATACCTTTTTATATCTTTCAAGTGTTTGAATACCTTGGTTTGCCTTGTTTAAAACAGCATTTGTGTCCTCTAATATATATCTAAAATCTCCTTTAAAAATTGTTATTATATTTCTTCTTTGAGATATACTTATTACCAATTCACCAGTTTGTTTTGCAGTTCTTTCAGCTGTTCTATGTCTAGTTCCAGTTTCTCTTGTTTCAATCTCCCTTGAAGGTATAAGTTGTGCATTTGCAAATAAAATTCTTTTTAAATCACCACTTAAAACAATTGCTCCATCCATTTTAGCTAATTCATATAATTTTGAAGATGTATATTCTTCATTTATATAAAATCCGCCATCAACAATTTCCTTTATTACATCATTATTATCTGTTATAAGTAATAAAGCCCCTGTCTTTGCTCTTAGTATATTTTCAAGCCCATCTCTTATTGGAGTTCCAGGTGCTATTAATTTAAGCAAATCTGCTGTCAAAATCTATTCCTCCCTTCGTGGCATATCCAAAAGGGACGGTTCTTTTTGGACACTTTTGATACTTTTAATACTTTTAACAGTTTTAACATTTTGGTATTTTGTCCTTAATTACTTTAGTCCCAATTTTTTCATTGCCTCATTTACATCTTTGACACCTATTATATCTAATTTAAAATTTTCTTTCAAGCCTTTTTTATTACTTTCTGGAATTATGCATTTTTTAAATCCTAATTTTTCCGCTTCTTTTAATCTTTTTTCTATCATATTAATTCTTCTAACTTCACCTGTAAGACCAACTTCTCCCATTATAGCAACGTTTTTTTCAATTGGAATATTTTTATAGCTTGATGCGGTTACCATTATAATTCCTAAATCTATAGAAGGCTCATTTATTTTCAAACCACCTACAACATTTAAATAAACATCTTGACTTCCTAAATTCATACCAGCTCTTTTTTCCAAAACTGCAATCAATAACGCTAATCTATTATAATCTATACCATTTGCAGTCCTTTTAGGAAATCCAAATACACTTTGCGTTGTTAATGCTTGCAATTCTACTAGCATTGACCTAGTACCTTCCATACAAGATACAATACATGAGCCTGGTGGATTATCTTCTCTTTCTGAAATTAATACATCTGAAGGATTAGTTATTTCGCACATTCCCTCTCCTTTCATTTCAAACATACCTATTTCATTTGTAGAACCAAATCTATTTTTTACTCCTCTTAATATTCTATAAGAAAAATATCTTTCTCCTTCTAAATATAAAACTGTATCTACCATATGTTCCAAAACTCTTGGTCCTGCTATGTTTCCATCTTTTGTAACATGTCCTATAATTATTGTTGTTATATTTCTAAATTTACACACTCTCATTATCTGTGATGTTATTTCTCTTACTTGGCTTACGCTTCCAGCTGCTGCCGAAATTTCTTCTGAATACATCGTCTGAATTGAGTCTATTATTACTAATTTTGGATTTAAATTTATTATATTTTGGTTTACAATATCAATATCAGTTTCACCTAAAAATAGTATATCCCCATTGTGAATTCCGCAATCTATCAGCTCTTAATTTTATTTGTTCTGCTGACTCTTCTCCTGAAACATATAAGACTTGTCCTTCTCCTTTTACTTTATCACATAACTGTAATATTAAAGTAGATTTACCAATTCCAGGCTCTCCTCCTAGTAAAATTAATGAACCCTTTACAAGTCCACCACCCAAAACTCTATCTAATTCATCAAAACCTGTTGATGTCCTTATTGTCTCTTTAGCTTCATATGAATCAAGTCTTTGTGGTATATTATTTGTATTTTTTTCAGCTTTTAATGAGCTATTTTTACTTTCTACTATTTTTTGTTCAAAAAAAGTATTCCAACTACCACATGCAGGACATTTTCCTAACCATTTGCTCGATTCATATCCACATTCATTACATACAAAAACAGTTTTATTCTTTGCCACTTTCTACCTCCTTTGTGTGTTCATTGTCCAAAAGGGACGGTTCTTTTTGGACATTTTTTAACGCTCTTTCTATTATTTTTCTATTAATCCCTAGTACTCTTGCTAATTGGCTTATAGGCACTTTCTTCAAACATTTTATTTTTAATAACTGCTCTTTTTTCATTTTAGCATTATATTTGGAAATATCACGAACATTTTTTATTTCTAGTAAATCACAAATATATTTTTTAATTTCATCATCTGTAAATTTTACATTTAATTCATATTCCAATACGTTTGTAATTTCCGTTTTCTTATCTTCATTAACATTTACATTGTGAAAACTTATAAATTCTTGTTTTGCAACATTTTCATCTTTAGAAAAAACTAATAACAGAAGTTTATTATTTATTATTTCAGGAGTTTTAATATATTCTTTATAACTACTCCACTTATATTCTTCTGTCTTTGCTATACCTGCTTTTTCTGGATTTTGATGAATATATCTACAAGCCAACTTTAAATATTCCCTATCTTCTATTCTTTTACTATGAAATCTATCTTGAAATAAATGTCCCACTCTATCATATTTAACATTAAAATATGATACATATCTTATTTCTATACTTTGCATTATTTTAGAAATCATTTCGTCTTTATCATATATTATCAAATGAACATGATTATCCATTAAACAATATGCATAAACTTCATAATTATATTTTTCTTTTGTATCATCTATTATTTTTAAAAATTTATCTTTATCATATGTATCTAAAAATATGTCTTGTTTATCAATTCCTCGTATTATTATATGATAAACCTTTAACTCACTATACATTCTCGCTATTCTAGGCATAAAAATCACTCCTTTAATTTTTATTTTAAATATTTTCTATTTCCCCCAAAATAGCAATTAAGCAAAAAAAGTATAACACATTTTTTATTGATGTGCTATACTTTTTTTAATTTTTACAAAAAATTCACATTATTTATATTACTTATAAATAATAAAATGTCCAAAAAGAACCGTCCCTTTTGGACACAATTAGCCTAAATTATTTTTTCTTTCCAAAAGAAATATCTTGGAATAAGAAATCATGTACTTTTTCCCAAGTGATTTCTTGATGTAAAAATTCATTTATTTCATCTTCAACTTTTTGTTGACCTGGTGTTAATTCAACTCTTATTTCTTTATTCCAATCAACATCTTGTAACCAGAAAGATTTGAATTTTTGCCAAAATCCTACTTTTGCTGGTAATGCTTCATTTCTAATTGTTCCTGCATTTTCAACAACAGCATTTTCATTTATTTCATTTTCAAATGAAACTCCGCCAAATACACCGTTTTCTTGATTTATTTCTGCCATCTGTAGTTCCTCCTTTGTATTAATTATCTCTACATATTTTATACTACATTTGAAATTAATTATCAAGAGTTTTAAACTTTTTTTGTATTAAGTTTTTATTACATAAATATTACATTTTTGTTACATTTTCCTATTTTATAAAACTTCACTTTCAATATGTTCTTTTTCTGCTTTTTTGCATATTACCTTAACTATTTTATTATCAAGATTTTTATCAGATTTGCAGTGTACCATTATATAATTTTGTGTATGTCCTTTATATGTTTCTGATTTTTCTTCTTCAAATAATACTTCTACTTCCTTGCCAATGTAATCTTCGTTATACTCCATTTCATTTCTATCTGATAGTTCTATTAGTTTTCTACTTCTTTTTTCTTTTACATCGCCACCTATTTGATTTGGCATAACCGCTGCTTTTGTTCCTTTTCGCGGTGAATATTTAAATACATGCATCTTATAAAATTTGATTTCTTCCAAAAATTGATATGTTTTGTTAAATTCTTCTTCTGTTTCGCCTGGAAATCCTACTATTATATCTGTTGTTAAATTAACATCATCATATGTTTTTCGTAATATTTTTACAATTTCTTTAAATTGTTCAGTAGTATATCTTCTATTCATTCTTTTTAAAGTTTCATCACATCCACTTTGTAATGATAAATGGAAATGATGACATATTTTTTCTAATTTTTTTAGTCTTCCTACAAATTCTTCTGTTATAAGTAATGGCTCTATTGAACCTAATCGTATTCTTTCTATTCCTTTGATTTCATTTATTTCTTCTAATAAATCTATTAATCTATAATTTTCTAATTTTGAGTCTTTGCTCATTGCAAAGTCTTTTCCATATGATGCTATGTGAATCCCTGTTATTACAACTTCTTTTATTCCTTTTGATGCTATTTGTGTTATTTCTGACAATATACTTTCTGGTTTCCTGCTTCTTACTCTTCCTCTAGCATATGGTATTATGCAATATGAACAAAATCTATCACATCCATCTTGAATTTTAATAACTGCTCTAGTTTTTTCTGTATATGTTACATCTCCAAAATCAGAAAATTCTTTTGAATACATTACATCATCAAGTTCTATATTATCTATATGATTATTTAGGTACTCTTCTACATATTTTACAATTTCTACTTTTTCATTATTCCCTAAAACTAAATCTATTTCCGGAATTTTTGCTAATTCCTCTTTTGCAACTTGCGCATAACATCCAACTGCAACTACTATTGTATTTTGATTTTTTTCTTTCATTCTTCTTAGCATTTGTCTTGACTTTCTATCTGACATATTTGTTACAGTACATGTATTTATTATACATATATCAGGATTTATATGCTCATTTTCTGGTGTTATTTCTTCTATTATTTTATATCCTTTTTCTAAAAATTTTTGTGCCATTGCATTTGTTTCATATTGATTTACTTTACATCCCAATGTTACAAATCTTACTACTTTACCCATTTTATTTTTCCTTCCATTTGTGTTCTTTTAAAACAACTATAAATCCATATTTAAAAATGTCCTTTTAAAAGACGATGTCCAAAAAGAACCGTCCCAAAAGGACATTTATTTTTATTTTGATTTTCCATCTAATGTATCTAAGTTATCTAATGCTTTTCCTGTTCCTAATGCTACACATGAAATTGAGTCTTGAGCAATCATTACATTTATACCTGTTTTTTCTTGTAATAACTTATCAAGTCCATCTATTAAACAGCCTCCACCTGTCATATATATTCCTTTGTCACTTATGTCTGCTGCTAATTCTGGTGGTGTTCTTTCTAATACACTATGAACTGCATCAACAATCATCATTGCTGGTTCTATTAATGCTTCTAACATTTCGCTTGAATGTACAGTTATTGTTTTTGGTAATCCTGTTGTTAAGTCTCTTCCTCTTATATCCATTTCTGCGTCTTGGATTTTTGGATATACACATCCTATATTGATTTTTAGGTCTTCTGCTGTTCTTTCACCTATTGCTATATTATGTTTTTTCTTAATATATTTTACTATATATTCATCAAATTTATCTCCAGCAACTTTTAAAGATGTACTTACAACTGAACCTCCCAATGAGATTACCGCTATGTCTGTTGTTCCACCACCAATATCTACTACCATATTTCCACATGGTTTTGATATATCTATTCCAGCTCCTATTGCTGCTGCTATTGGCTCTTCTATTAGATACACTTTCCTTGCTCCTGCTTGAATTGCTGCATCTATTACTGCCTTTTTTTCAACTTCTGTTACTTGTGATGGTATACAAATCATTATTCTTGGTGCAAATATTGATTTTCCACATACTTTTCCTATAAAATGTTTTAACATTTTTTCTGTTACTGTATAATCAGAAATTACACCGTCTCTTAATGGTCTTGTTGCTATTATGTTTCCTGGTGTTCTTCCTATCATTCTTCTTGCTTCCCCACCAACTGCTAATACATCTCCTGAGTTTCTATCTACAGCTACTACTGATGGTTCTCTTAATACTATTCCTTTTCCTTTTATATATACAATTACTGTTGCTGTTCCTAAATCTATCCCAACATCTTGTCCAAATCCAAATTTTAACACGTAACTTCTTCCCTTCCTTTTTTATTTGTTTCACTTTTGTTACATTTTCGTTACGATTATATTACAATTAATAAAATTTATCAATAGATTTCATTGAATTTTTTGTTTTTTTATATTATAATAGTTACAATCAAAATTACATAAATAAAAGGTCGTATATATAATATTTGAAATTTCCGTTTTCCAAGGCGTTTAAGATACTACAAATTCAAATCATATATACACACTACAAACATAAATATTAATAAATTAATCAGTTCAAACTCAATTTAAAATATTATATATACAACCTTTTCAACAAAATATATAAATGAATTGCAATTTATAATAATTTATATAAAATTTTTAGGAGATTTAAATGAAAAATTATATATATAATTCAAAATCTGAAAATGATACAAAAAAAATAGCAAAAGTACTAGCCTCAAAACTAAAAAAAGGTGATTTAATAGTACTTTGTGGTGAATTAGGCTCTGGAAAAACAAAATTTACTGAAGGCTTTTTATCTTATTTTGGTCTAGAAAACGAAATTTCAAGCCCTACTTTTACTATTGTAAATGAATATAAAAAAAATGATATTAACATTTACCATTTTGATGTTTACAGATTAGAAGACTCTTCTGAGTTCTATGCAATTGGCGGAGAAGAATATTTTGAAAATGGTATATGCCTGATTGAATGGGGTGAACTAATTCAAGATGCTCTTCCAAATGAATACATTAAAATTAATTTTACAAGAAACGAATTAAATGAAAATGAAAGAATTTTAAATATTCAATCACTTGGCAAAAAATATGATGATATTATTGATACTTTGAAAGGAGAATAATTTTGAAAGTTTTAGCTATTGATACTTCTAGTAAATTGTGCAGTGTTGCAATTTTGGAAGATACAAGTTTAATAAAAAAATTAGAATTAGATAATGGTCTTACACATTCTGAAACACTAATGCCTCTAGTTCAACAACTACTTAAAGAATGTAACTTAAGTTTAAAAGATATTGATTTATTAGTATCTGATATAGGTCCTGGTTCTTTTACTGGTATAAGAATTGGAGTTGCTACTTGCAAGGCTTTTTCTGACAGCATAAATATTCCATGCATTGGAATTTCTAGTTTAGATGTTCTAGCTTACAACATTAAAAAAGAAGGAATTATTTGTAGCACTATTGATTGCAAAAATGACAATTGCTATTTTGCCTTGTATGAACTAATATCTGAAAATTATAATGTTTTACAAGAACCTTGTTCAAAATCTGTTAATGAAGTTTTAGAATTATTAAATGACAAATATCCAAATAAAAATATTTCTTTTGTTGGAGACGGAATCTCTTCCACTTCAATAGATACTTTTAACTATTTAAATGTTGAAAATTTAGGAATTGCAGGATATAAAAAATTTATAGCACAAAATAAAATTGGTGAAAATATTTTGCCATTATACTTAAAAAAGCCTCAAGCCCAAATTCAATTAGAGGCTAAATTAAAATCAAATATTTAGGAGATTAATTATGGATTTTGAAATTAGTAAAATGTCTATTGAAGATTTAAAAAGTATTAAAAATATTCTATCTTCTAATTTTGATAACTTTTGGAGTTATGATGTATTAGAGGATGAATTAGAATGTGATAATTCTTATGTAATAGTTGCAAAAAATAGTGAAAATATTATTGTTGGTTTTGCAGGTTTAAAAGTTATTTTAGATGAAGCAAATATCATGAATATTGTTGTAAAAAAAGATTTTAGACATAATGGTATTGGCTCTATTTTATTAGATGATTTAATTAATTATTCAAAAAAATTAAATTTAAAAACTATTACTTTGGAAGTTAATGAAAATAACCTTTCTGCTATTCGTTTATATGATAAGTTTTTTTTTGATAGATTAGGTATTAGAAAAAAATATTATAATGGTGAAAGTGATGCCATTATAATGAGTAAACATTTATAATATAAAATAGATATTAATTAAACTTATGAACTTACTTATATAACATTTTAAAGTCCTTTTGATAGTCATTTTTCAAAAGGACTTTATTATTTTATAATTGTTTTATATATTCATATATTTCTTTCCAATTTTTCTTATTTATTATATTTTGATGTGGATCTGTATAATTTGTTATTCTAATTGTTGTAATCCCCTCATTTGAAACGCCTTGACAATTTGATAATTTATCATCTATAAATAAATCTACATTTTGTTCCTTACATACTTTTGCTTTATCTCTTGCATCAACAATTAATTTATCATATTCTATATTATTTTTGTCAAGCCATGTTTTACTTAATCCATATGGATCATGGTGAAACTCACTGTCTCTAGCAGTTACAATATATATTTTATGTCCATCTTTTCTTAAATTTTTCAATACTTCCACAACATCTTCTCTTGGTTTAGCTTTTTTTGTTATTTTTTCTTGGATATTTCCGAAAAAGTATAGTAGTTCATCATAATTCAAATTATATCTTTCTTTAAAACTACTACCATTATTATTTTTATCCCAAACTACTTTTTTTTCATCAATTTCCTTATTCAAACTTTTAGCATATTTTAACGCTTCTGCTCCAACTTCATCTCTTATATCTGTTAATGTGTCATCTATATCTATTCCTATTATCATATTTTTACTCCTTACTAATCTTAAAATTTTCATATTTTTATAACTTATATCCAACATATTTACACATATTTTTCTATTTTTACAACTGTCCTGCCACTTCTAGTATTTCCACCAAATTCTTTAACAACAAATCTTCCCTTTCCTCTAATTGTTATAACATCACCTAATTTCACTTGTTTAGAAGCCTTTGTTTCATTTTGTCCATTAATAAAAACTCTTTCACTATCAATAATTTGAACAGCCTTGCTTCTAGAAGTCCTTGCTAAATCTGAAACAAAATTATCAAGTCTCAAAGATGGAACAATTATATTCATTTCTTCTACTTTTATTTCTTGTTCTCTTAATTCTTGTAATTCTACAATTTCTATTTTTGCATTTTCAAATCTTGTTAAAGTTCCTAATTCCTGTTTCAATGTTTCAACAGTTTCTTCTTTTACTAAAATATCCGCTCCATCTTCTGAAACCAATATATCTCCTACTTTTTCCCTTTTCATTCCTAATTTAATAATTCCACCTAAATAATTTCTATGAGTATATTTTCCTTTTTCTTCATCACCTAATGAAACTCTAATAACTTTAATTATTTTTGAATAGTTTTTTTCTACCATACTCATGTTATATTTTTCAGGATATATTATAAGTATATTTCTTTCTGCATTTTCAAATCCACCATACAAAACATAATTTGAAAACTCTATTTTTTTCATAAATGTTTTTACTAATGCTACTTGGTACATATCTAAAAAGTCTGTATATTCTAATTTTTCTCTTTGTTTTGAGAATTCAATTTTATCTAATATTTGTGCTAACAGTATTTTATCTTCTTGTTTTTTATAGTCACTTAAAATTTTTTGTTTATCCATTTTTCCTCCTTCTTGCCTAATATGTCCAAAAGGGACGGTTCTTTTTGGACATTTTTAGTTATAAATTTTATTCAACCTCGGTTCCTTTGGGACATTTTTGTACCATCAGAAACGTCCCAAGTGGTCCCTTGCTTTAAAAATTCATCCGGCCATGCTTGTTTTTCAAATTTAATATTTTGTAAATTATTTTCCGCTATTAATTCTTCAATAGCTGTTCCTAATCCATTAATTTTTGTGCCATCTTCTATTGTTATTACATTTTTTGTTTTTTCAATTGATTTTTTTATAGTTTCCACATCTAATGGTTTTAAAAATCTTGCATTTACAACTTCTGCTTCAATTCCATCTTCTTTTTTATATTTTTCAGCCATTTTCATTGCATCTGCTACTCTTTTTCCAATTGCTATAATACTAATGTCTTTTCCTTCTTTTAAAATTTCTGATTTTCCTAATTCTATTTCTTGATGTTCTTCAAATTTTATATTTTCATCTTGTCCACCTCTTGGATATCTTATAACAACTGGTTTATTTAATTTAACTGCAAATTCCATCATATCTTCTAATTCTTTAAAATCTTTCGGAGCCATTATTGTTAAATTCGGTACTAACCTAAAAAATGCCATATCTAATGTTCCTTGATGTGTTTCTCCGTCTGCACCTACAAGTCCTGCTCTATCTACACACATTATTACTGGTAAATTCTGCATTGCAATGTCATGTATTACTTGATCATATGCTCTTTGATAAAATGATGAATAAATTGGTACAAAAGGTATCATACCTTCTTTAGCCATTCCTGCTGCCATTGTTAATGCATGTTGTTCTGCAATTCCTATGTCAAAAAATCTTGTTGGAAATTCTTTTGCAAATTTTGCAAGTCCTGTTCCATCTTTCATAGATGCTGTAATAGCTACAATTCTTTTATCATTTTGAGCTAATTTGATTAATTTTTCTCCAAATATTTTTGAATAATCTGCTTTCTTTTCTTTTTTTGTTTTTCCTGTTTCAATATCAAATGGTGCTGTTGCATGGAATTTGTCTGGGTTTTCTTCTGCTATTTTATATCCTTTTCCTTTTTTTGTTAATACATGTATTAACACTGGCCCTGTTACTTGTTTACTAAGTCTCATTATATTTTCTAATTGCTCAATGTCATGTCCATCAACTGGTCCTAAATATGTAAAACCTATATCTTCAAAAAACATTTTTGGTATTATTAATTGTTTTATACTTCTTTTAATTTTTTGAACTATTCTTACTATTGATTTTCCAATAATCGGTATTTTACTAATTACTTTTTTACCTGATACATTTGATTTTGTATATAATTTTTTAGTTCTTAATTTGCTTAAAAACATATTTAATCCACCAATGTTTTTAGATATACTCATTTCATTATCATTTAATATAACTGTCATATGTGTTTTGCTAAATCCCGCATCATTTAATGCTTCTAATGCCATTCCACCTGTTAATGCTCCATCACCAATTACTGCTATTACTTGATTATTTTCACCTTTTAAATCTCTTGCTCTTGCCATTCCTAGTGCTGCTGATATTGATGTGCTACTATGTCCTGTATTAAAGCAGTCATATTCTGATTCACTTGTTTTTGGAAAACCTGCAAGTCCATCTTTTTGCCTCAACGTTTTAAATTGTTCTCTTCTTCCTGTTATTATTTTATGTGTATATGCTTGATGTCCAACATCCCATACTATTTTGTCTTTTGGAGTATTAAATACACTATGTAACGCCAGTGTTAATTCTACCACTCCTAGGTTTGATGCTAAGTGCCCTCCATTTTCTGATACTACTTGTAATATATATTCTCTTATTTCTTGTGCTAGTTGCTTTTTTTCTTCTATTTTCAGTTTTTTTACATCTTCTGGTGAATTTATTTTTTCTAACATTTTATGTCTCTCCTAATATTTTTGGTTTATAATCTATATAATAGCACAATTTTTAATAAATTTCTAGTAAAATTATGTTCTAATATTTTATTTTTACAAATCCTATCTTAAAAACTAACGCCAAATAAAAACTAAGACATTTTACAATAATTACCTTAGCCTTTTATTTATAAAATTTAAAAAAATTATTGTTTTTTACATATATTTGTATTAAAATGTATACAAATATATAAAAAGGAGAAATGTTCAAATGAAAAAATCAAAAATTTTACTAACTTTATTTTTACTAATTACATTAATTGCAACAATTTCAAGTGCTGCATATAATGATGTAACAATGACTGTTGTGGAAGAGCCAACAGCTACAATTAACTTTGGGACAAAATCAACAGTAGAAAGAAGTGTTATTTCAAAAGATTTAAAAAACAAAGAAATAACATTACAATTAAAAGTAACAAACAATGAAGAATCATCAAAACCAACTGGTGAAGTAATGCTTGTTATTGATAACTCAAAAAGTATGATAGATACTACATCAAATGGAAAAACCAGAGAAGATTTAGTTATAGATTCTGCAAAAACTTTAATTACAAATCTATTAAAAGATAATACTCAATTAAAAATAGGAGCTGTAAGTTTTTCAACAAATACAGATATTTCTAAAGAAGGAACAATTGAAGATGCAAAATTAGTTTCTGCATTAACAAATGATTCAAGCAAATTAATAAAATCAATTTCAAATATTCAATATGATGGACCAAGAACAAACTTACAAGCAGGTGTTAATTTAGCTAAAGAATCTTTTTCCGACAAAACTGATAATTCTCATAAATATATTATAGTTTTATCAGATGGTGTTCCAAACGTTGCTATTAATTATGACAAAAATTACTATTCAGATGATGTTATTGCAAAAACAAAAGCTGAATTACAATCACTTTCAAAAGTTACAGATAATGTTTATATAATGCTTACTGGTATTTCAAATGGTGAAGCAACAGCTACACCTTCAACAAAAACATATAATCAAATTATTGAATCTGTTTTTGGAACTACTGAAAAACCAACAATTGGTAAATTCTATTATGTAACTGATGATAAAATAGAAACTACAATAACAAATGATATTTACAAAGACTTATTACCAGTATCAAAATCTTTTACAAACTTAAAAGTTACTGATTATTTTACTAAAGAAATAGTTGAAAACTTCGATTTTTCTTATGTAAAAAATCCTAATATTGGAACTATTTCAAATAAAATTGATACAAAAACAAATTCAATTTTATGGACAATTCCAGAACTTAAATCTGGTGAGTCAGCAATTGTTCAATACAAATTAAAACTAAAAACAAATTATAGTGAAGATATTATTAATAAAGTGTTAAATACTAATACAAAATTAGATTTATCTTATACTGATTCAGATAATAAAACCAATACAAAAAGTTCTGATGTAACTCCAAAAGTTAAACTTACTGAACCATTACCTACAGTATTACCTAAAGCTGGTTCAACTATATTCTTTGGATTTATAGGAATTGTTTTAGTAATAGCTACTGCATTTGGTATTAAATATATTGTAGTTACAAATAGCATGAAATAAAAATAAAAAAATTCGGATTGAAAATTTTCTCTCAATCCGAATTTTTTTACATATGTAATCTTGAAATACATAATCCAATAACAAATAATCCTAAAATTACTCTATAAATTGCAAATACTTTAAAGCTTCCTTTTTGTAGATAATTTAATAAAAATTTAATTACTAAAACACCAACTACAAAACTAGCTAACACACCTACAAAAAATGCTGGATTAAATACAAAATCTTTTAAATCAAATAATGCTGCTGCTGCAACAACTGGTGTTGATAATAAAAATGAATATTTAGCTACAGATTCTCTTTTTAATCCCATTCCCCTACCTACTGTCATTGTAATTCCTGATCTTGATACTCCAGGGAAAGCTGCTGCTATTGCTTGTGACATTGCAATCAAAAGTGATTGTTTAAAAGTCATATCTTTATATTCAATTTTTGATTTTGATTTTTTATCTACCACATATAAAATTATACCCATTACAATTAACGCAATCGCTATCATAAACATTTCTACTAATGTTTCTTGAACATTGAAAGCTGTAGCAAGTTTTTCTATTAGTTTTCCTGAAAGTTTATCTAATACTAAGCATAAAATTCCTGTTGGAATTGTTGATATTACTATGTACCAAAATATCTTTCCTTCTGTTGATTTTTCTTTTTTTACGACTTGTTTATATCCTCCTTTTATTAGATTTACCCAATCTTTAAAGAAAAATAAAACTATTGCAAATAATGTTCCTATATGTAGTGCCACATCAAATGATGGGCTTATCTCGTTCCATCCAAATATCCATGGAAATAAGTTTAAGTGTGCTGAACTTGATATTGGTAATAATTCTGTTAATCCTTGAACTACTCCTAAAACTAGTGCTTGTAAAATTTCATTCATTTTTTTCTTCCTCTCTTTCGTTTTTTATTTTTTATATATTTCTTTCAAAATATTATAAACTGTATCTTTTATAAATTCTGCTGTTGTAACTGGTGCAACCTTTCCTGGTAAAGCCAATGCCCATATTAATTTCAAGTTTTTATCTTTAGCTGCTTTTTTATCAATCCCACCTGGATTAGAAGCTAAATCTACTAATAAACAGTCATCTTTTACATATTTGATTTTTTCACTTGTTAATACTAAATGTGGAACAGTATTTATAATTACATCATATTCTGATAAATTCTCACCTATTGCATTTATGTTTGTTTCCATATGTCCATATGCTCTAATCCATGCCAAATCTTCATCTTTTCTTGCTGCACATGTAACTTTAGCTGAAAGCCCTGCAAGTTTTCTTGCAAGTACTTTTCCTATTCTTCCAAATCCTAATATTAAGACTTTGCTTCCATGAATTATTTTATTCGTATTTGCAATTATAATTTCAATAGTTCCTTCTGCTGTTGATATTGTATTTAAAACTGCTAATTCTTCCCTTTTCATTATATCAATTATCTCTATATATTCATCATTTGCTAAATCATATACATCAGGTATTATACTCCCTGCAATTAAAATTTTAGCATTTATAACATGCATAAGTTCTCTAATTGATATAATATTATCACTAAATGGTGCATTAATGTCTTTTCCATTACTTGAAAATGGTATTGGTCCTATTACAATTTCAGAATTTTTTACTGTTTCTTGCAATTTATTACACATTATAATATTTTTATTTTCCTTTAATTCTTCTGCTTTTTCCATTCCATATGTGTATACCTTATTACCATCTTCTGCTAACATTTTTGCTAGTTTTATTATTCTTAAGTCTCCACCTATTACTGAAAAATTTGTACTCATAAAATCACTCTTTCTTTTTATTCTAACTCTTTATTAGTATATTTAATTTTATAAATTTTATGAGTTTAAATCTATTTTATTTATATATTCAAAATTTAAACAATTAGTAGTCTCTTTGATTTTCATTTTGATTTTCTTCTATTTTCCTTTGTGATTTTCCCTTTTGTTCTTTTTTTAGAAGTTTTATATCTGCATAACTTAAATTTCTAGTTATATCAAACATGTCTTCCAAATGTGCTTTTGCCTTTAATTCTTTTTCTTCTAATTTATTTTCAATTTCTTCATTTGAATTTATATTAAATGGTATTGATATTCTAGCTATAATTGGTATGAAAATAGGATCTTTTTTTATTTTTGGAACTACTTTTGCTGCATCTATATCTATTGCTATATTAGCAAATTGTATTGCTTTGTCTTTATCATTTTTTATCATAGCTATTTTTGAAAGTTCATAATAACTATCTGCTGAAAGTTCATCATCTTCTAATGCTTCCATAAAATATTTTTCTGCTTCTTCTAATTCTTTATATATTAATGCAATTTCAGCTAAAGAATATTTAGAATTATATGAAAGTGAATTTATATCAGCAGCTCTTTCGTAACATATTTTTGCATTTTGAAAATCATTTAACATTGTATATGCTATTCCTAAATTATAATTTATTTCAAAGCTTAATGGATTATAGTTTAATGCATTCTGATATACATTAACTGCTTCTTTATACATATCTTTTGATATTAAAATATCTCCTAATAATTCTGTTGCTTTATAATAATCTGGCTTTTTATTTAATAAATTAAATAACATTTCTGCTGCCTCATCTGGCTTTTCTAAGTTATTTAATAATTCCGCAATTTTAAAATATGAATCATAATCTTGTTTATTTGCATCTATTGCTTGTACATATTCATCTATTGCTTTTCTCATTCCACCTTCAAGTTCATATATTTCTGCAAGCATCTTATGTCCTATATAATTTTCTGGATATTTAGTTACTAAATTTATTAATTGCTCTTTTGCTTTTTTATTATTTCCTAATTTTAAATATATCTTAGCTTTTAATACATTTAAAATTTGTATTAATGGAATTCCTTTTTTATCTAACATCATTATTGTTATTGGTAATATTATTGCTAATATATATTTTATTATTGTAAAAAATGGTCCTAATTGAATTTTTTTCAAAACTTCTATAAAATTTAATGATATTCCTATAGTTTCTATTATTAGAACTCCTATATAATTCGTGTCATTTTCTCTTATCATTTTAAAAAACATATAAACAAATATTCCAAATGCTAATATCGTAAAAATTAATTGTTCTAAAATCATGTGTTTTCTCCTTTAAATTGTAAAAACAAATATAAGTTATTGTTTTCTTGTTTTTTGCTCTTAATATTTTATTGCATTTTTTGTCATTTGTCTAGTATTTTTGTATATTTTTCGAATTTATGTTTATACTAAAATTGTGAGCAATAAATATATAAAATATTCATTCTCACTTTGTATTTTAAAAAGCAGTACTTTTTAAAATATTATAGGAGGTTTAAAACACATGGAAAATCAAAATTTAAATATTTTGGATGAAGTTAATAAAGGTGCAACAATGGGAATGGATGCGATATCATATATTTCAGAAAAAGTGGTAGACAATGATTTTAAAAATGTTCTAGATACTGAATATAATAAATATAAAGATATTTCTAATAGAGTTAATAATTTATATGATAATTATAGTAATAAAGAGCCTCATGAAACAAATACTATGAACAAAATGATGACTTGGTATGGTATTCAAATGAAAACCATGACTGACGATAGTACTTCTAAATTATCTGAGTTGCTAATGCAAGGTACTAATATGGGTATTATTGAAGGTCGTCGTTTGTTAAATCAAAATCAAAATATTGAACCCGATGTTAAAAATATTTTAAATGATTTTGTTGTAATGCAAGAAGATAGTGTTGAAACCTTAAAAAAGTATTTATAAATTAATATTTATTAAAAATAATAATATATGTTTTTTATACCTTGGTGTCGCAATCTCCATATTTAAAAACACTAATATGTCGATTGCTCCAATTTGCACTCGTTAGCACTCGTTTGGTCGCTTACGCGGTATTTCAAAAACATATATTATTATTTTTATATATAATTTATAAAATCATCACTATTCTAAATTAGTATAAATTTTATAATCTCTTAAAATTTTTCTTACATAATTATTAGTCTCTTTGTAAGGAATATTTTCAACATTAGAACCATCAGAATTTATAATACCTTTTTCTATCCAATTATCAACAGTTCCAATTCCAGCATTATATGCTGTTATAGCAATTTCAATATTTCCATATTTTTGTATTAAGATTGATAAGTACTTAGTTCCAATATTTATATTAATATCTGGTTCTAATAATTTTTCACTTAATTCATCACTCGATATTTGTAAATCTGTTTTTTTACATACATCTTGTGCAGTACTTTCCATTAACTGCATCAACCCTATTGCATCTTTACTAGACTTTGCATTTGAATTAAAATTGCTTTCTGCTTTTATAAGTGCATAAATTAGATTTTCATCCACATTATATTCTTGGGCATATTTTTGTACATATTCTTCGTAATCTTTTTTGTATATTATTTTTTGTATTCTAAGAGGAATGTTTAAAAATGCTATTATCATACATAAAATTAATACTATTGCTGTAATTGTTATTTGTTTTTTAGTTATATTTACAATAAACATTTTAAAATCACTCCTCTCTTTTTACCACAAAGTATCCAAAAGTGTCCAAAAAGAACCGTCCCTTTTGGACAAAAAATTATTTGCATTCGTACCAATTTTCCGCTTCTGATACTTCTGCTATTAATGGAACTTTAAGCTCAATTGCACTTTCCATTTCATTTTTTACAATTTCTTTTACTCTATCTGCCTCTTCTAATGATGTTTCTATCATCATTTCATCATGAACTTGTAAAACTATTTTAGCATCTAATTTTTCTTCTATCAACTTTTTATAGACATTTATCATTGCAATTTTCATAATATCAGCAGCTGTTCCTTGTATAGGAGTATTCATTGCCGCTCTTTCGCCAAATTGTCTTACCATATAATTATTTGATTTTAATTCAGGAATATACCTTCTTCTATTAAATAATGTCTCTACATATCCTGTTTCCTTTGCCTTTTCTTTCATCTCATCCATAAAGTTTTTTATTCCAGCATATTCTTGCAAATATTCTTCTATATATTTTTTTGCAATTTTTCTTGATATTCCTAATTGTTCCCCTAATCCAAAGTCACTTATTCCATAAACTATTCCAAAGTTTACTGCTTTTGCATTACTTCTTTGTTCTTTTGTTACTTCTTCCATTGGTGTTTTAAATACTTTTGATGCTGCTTGTTTGTGTATGTCTTGCCCCTCTTTAAAGGCTTGAACCATATGTGTGTCTTCTGACATATGTGCTAATACTCTTAATTCAATTTGTGAATAGTCTGCATCAATATATACTTTTCCTTGCTCTGGTTTGAATATCTTTCTTACTTGTTTTCCTAATTCAAATCTTGTTGGTATATTTTGTAAATTTGGTTCTGTTGAGCTTATTCTTCCTGTTGCTGTTATTGTTTGATGGAAAAATGAATGTATTCTTTTTGTTTTTGGATTTATATATGGTTTTAAACCTTCTACATATGTTGAGTTTAATTTCATTAATTGTCTATAGTCTAATATTTCTGAAATTATTGGATCTTCTGATTTTAGTTTTTCTAATACATCTACATCTGTTGAATATCCACTTTTTGTTTTCTTTACAACAGGTAATTTCATTTTTTCAAATAAGATTTCTCCTAATTGTTTTGTTGAGTTTATATTAAACTCTTCCCCTGCCATTTCATATATCATTTTTGTTTTTATTTCTAATTGTTCTTTTAATTGGTTTCCAAATTTATTAAGTTCTTCTTCATCTGCATACATTCCATTCCACTGCATATTTGCTAAAACCGTTACTGTTGGCATATCTATTTTGTTAAATAATTCTACAGCATTAATTTCTTCCAACTTTTTCATTGTAACTTCTTGCAATTTATAAATTATATATGAATATAATGCATATTTTTCTGATTCTAACTTTTTAGCATTTTCTTCTTTTAATTTTTCATCTGCTTCTTCTATAGTTTGCATTGCATCAAACAGATTTATTTGTTGTTCTTTTGGTTCTGAGCTATTTCCTAAAATTTCATTTATATCTATCTCTAAATATTGTTCTGCTAAATCCTCTAATTTTAGTTTATTATTAGTTGGATTTAAAATGTATGCAGCTATACTTGCATCATAACTTAATCCATTAAAATCGATTCCATCTTGCTTTAATAATATATATATTCTTCCTAAATCTATTCCTATTTTTTGTATTTCTCTATCTTCAAAAATTTCTTTCAAATCTTGAATTTTAGCATTTTCTTCTTTTAAATTTATATAATAAGCTTCACTTACAATTGGATTAAAAACTGACACACCTGATATTTTTTCTTTTATTATTTTATTTTCATCTTCATCTTTTGTAGTATTTATACAAAAAATCATTTGCTTTTGTTTCTTTAAAATTTCTTTAATTTCTTCTATGTTTTTTTCTTTTATTTCATATTGATTTTCTATATTTTTCTCATCTTGTAATTCTACACTGCCAACTTCATTTTGCAAATTAAATCTGTCTATATATCTTTTGAAATTTAATTCTTTAAAAATCTCTAAAACCTTTGGCTTGTCCCATTCTTCAAGTTTTAATTCTTCTAAAGTATCTTCTATTGGAACTTTTGTATTTATCTCACCTAATGTCCTTGAAAGATATGCTAACTCTTTATTCTGTTCTAGTTTTTCTTTTTGTTTTCCTTTTACATCTGCCTCTCCAGATTCTAATTTTGCATATAAATTATCAATTGTTTCATATTTTTGTACTAATGAAAGAGCTGTTTTTTCTCCAATTCCTGGTACGCCCGGAATGTTGTCAGATGTATCCCCTTGCAGACCTTTTACTTCTATTAATTGTTTTGGTTCTATTCCATAAACTTCTTTTACTTTTTCTCTGTTAAATATTTCTGTTTCTGTTTTTCCTGCCTTTGTTCTAGGGATATTTATTCTAACATTGTCTGTAGCCAATTGAAATGTATCTCTATCTCCAGAAAGTATTACAACTTCTAGTCCCTTTTGTTCTCCATATCTTGAAAGCGTTCCTATTATGTCATCACCTTCATAACCTTCTTTTTCTATTATATCAATATTCATAGCTCTTAATACATCTTTTATAATTGGCATTTGTTCAGCAAGTTCTGTTGGCATGCCTTTTCTATTTGCTTTATATCCTTCATACATTTTATGTCTTGCCGTTGGAGCTTTTAAATCGAATGTAACTCCTATATAATCTGGCTTTTCATCTTCTAATAATTTAAATAAAATTGCCAAAAAGCCATATATAGCATTTGTATATTTTCCATCTTTTGTCGTTAATGCCTTACTTCCCATTATTCCATAAAATGCTCTATTCATTATACTATTTCCGTCAATCAATACTAGTTTTTTCAAAGTTTTTCCTCCTAAATTTTTTAAAAATTAATAACAATACAATCTTCTAATTCTTTAATAGAACCATCTTTTGGATAATTCCCCATTTTTTCTGCTTCTATTTTTCCTTTTTCATATTCTTCATCTGTTGGTACTTTAAAATCATATCCTAATGAATTTAAAAATTTTATAAATTCTCTTCCATTATCATTAAATGCTTTCTTTCCCCACCAAAGTACAGATAAACTATTAGATTGTGCTCCATAATTTCCCATTCCTTTATATGGTGTTCCCATAATTACCAATGGCTTAGATGTATCATAATCCTTTTCTAAATCATATATTAATTCATATGCTATATGCAAATCTTTTTGATATCTCATATAATCATTATAAAATAGTTGATTCAATGTTTTTGTCTGTTGCAACACTAACATTCCAATCATTATAATAGCTAATATTTTTGTTATTTTATATTCACTCAAAAATTTATAAGCAACCATAATAATTATAGCAACAAATAATCCCCATGAAGTACAAGTTCTATATAAAACTGAATCTAATTGTAGCATACTTATTGCAAAATTTGATAAAAACATTGCAATAAATATTATTAATATCATCCAATTTTTCTTTTTATCAGACTGTAATATGCTTATAGCTAATCCAATTCCTGAAAATGTATCAAATATAAGTACTGGAAAATATTTAGTATTCTTCATTGCATTTACAATATTAATCAAAATTAATTGAAAACTTTCTACTATTCCATATTTTCCCCAGATTATTTCTTTATCAGCTTCATTAGAAGCTTTAATTCCTGCCATATATATTAACTTTACAATAATTTCGTCCAAAATTACTCCTACAATTAAAAGTCCTAAAGCACAAAAAGCATATTTAAAAATTTCTTTTATTTTTTTATCTTTGTTTGTATATAACATTAAAAGTGCTGTAATACATATAGATACTAGCATTATTTGTCCACATGCTTCATACATTGAAAAAGCAACCGCTAATATCATTACTACTAATGCATATATTATTTTTTTATGAATATTACTATAATTTTCATAAAATAACATTATTCCTAATGATGCTAAAAATGTTCCCAACATTACAGCTAAACTACTATTTGAAAATATATAACACTCATTTATCATTGGGAAAGAAATAAATACAGTTGCAAAAACAATATATGCTCCAAGTGTTAATTTTCCTTCCAAATTTTTTTTCAAAAATGTACACCACATTAATGCAATAATTACAATTATAGTAGTAACCAAAAAATCAACCCAAAATGGTGTAAATTCTATTATACCTAAAACACTATATATCAAATATGAACCCCATCTACCACTTTCCAGCATTTCTTTATCTTGATAATATCTATCAAATGCTGTTTCATCCATTCCAACTGATGAATTAGTTATTGTAAAACCAAAACTTAATATTGTTACCAATATAATTATTACAATAAACATTCTATTTTCCAAAAAATATTTAGTTGCATTTTTATATTTTTCTTTTAGTTCCTTCATTTCATTTAATCCTTTCAATTGCTTTTCTCTATATTAATATAAACAATAATATAATGTATCCTCTTCAAAAACTAATTGTTCTTTATCTAACTTGTCCCAAATTTTACCAAAAAAATAATTTTTATAGTAATTTATTTTGTCGATATATTCTCCATAATTTTTAATATCATTTAATACATCATTAAAATGTCTATTATTATAATAATTTATCGCTCCAACTCTAGACCATTCTGTCCCCAAAGCTTTATAGCAAAGTGCCGAATGATTTTTTATATTCTCATAATAAGATTTGCTATTATTGTTATGTATAAAAACAATATTTTTTACTTCAATATTTTGAGATTCTTCATATTCTTCTATCCATTTTCCTACTAATTCACATTCTTGTTTATCTTGAATGTTTACTTTTTTATGTTCATACATAATTATCATAGAATTTACTATTGATATAACTATATATGAAATTGTTATAATATAAAATATTATTTCTTTTAATTTTACTTTTTCTGTTCTTTTTAAACTACAATATATATACAAAATTATTAATCCAATCATTGCCCCTACAGAAAATGCCGTTCTTCCTGTTCCAAATGCAGCCAATGTTATAAGATTTGGAGCAAATACTGTAGCTATGCAAATAAAAATTATTGCCAGAATATTTAATTGATTATTCTTTTCACAATCCTTTACCATAAAAACTAATGCATATATCAATAGTATTACTAAATATATATATATCATATTTTTTGGAAATAAATTATATGTATTTGATAATACTTCATACATATTTTTTAAAATATATCTAAAATTACCTGGTATATTTTCAAAACTTCCCATTCTTGTTTGACTCAAATTAAAAATTTGTCCAGTAATTTTAACTTGAATCAAATCAACTACACATCCAATTCCACCAAAAATTCCACTTAAAACTAAATTTCTTATAACTTGAATATTTATATTTTTCTCTTTAAATAATGATAATACAAATGTTATTGTAAATAACCAATTTAATGTCCCTTGATAAAAAACCACCGAAATTATAGAAAGCACTAATCCTTTTATTATGTAATTTTTCTTTTTATCTACTATAGTTTGAGCTGCAATTATACTTATTAGTATACTTACCGACATTATAGTACTTTCTGCAAATTGAAGATTTTCTAGATATACAAAATTAAAAATTATTATATATGATATTGCAAGTATTATATATTCTGTTTTTTTATCTATTTTTTCTGTATATTTTAATATTATGTTTTTTAGTTTTACAACACTTATGCTAGAAATAATTAATGCTATTCCGGTTAAGAGTATAACATATAACATTATTGGCATATTTAGTTTTTGTGCTATTAATGTTATTATGCACATTATTGGTCTTCCATCATTTAATGAATATGTTATTGCATATTTTTCATATCCTTTATTTATTATATTATAAGTATCTGTTGCATAATGTCCCATCAATAGTGGTGCATATATAATACATGTTATAATTAATATTATAATAAATGTTATTAAATTTCTTTTGTTTAATTTTTTCATTCCTTTTATACTCCAGCTTTTTTCATTTTATAGATTTATATTATTGAAATTATATCATAGGAATATATTTTTTTCTACAATGTAAAGAAGATTTATAAAATTTTTCTCTCTATATATATCATTATACCGTTTATTTATTTTTATGCTTCCTCCTAAGGTTACCTTTCCCACAAAATATGCAAAAATTAAAGTTGTCAAAAAGGGGCGTCCCTATTGACAACTAACAAGTTTCTTTATCTTTTTTTATTTTTTTAGCATATCTATCTTCTTCAGAAAAAATACACCCACAATATTTTTGCATATATAGTCCTAGTTCTCTTGCTTTTGCTTGTCCTTCTCTAAAACCTATTCTAAAATCTCTATACAAAAATTTAATTCCATATTCTTGACTTAATTTTTCCATATATTCTTTTATAAAATCGTGATTTTGATAAATACTATATAGAAGAGTAGTTGTTACAGAATCATATCCATGCTCTTTTGCATATTCAAAAGTTTTTCTTAATCTTACTGGATAACAATAATTTGTACATCTATTAGATATATCACAAACTACATTTTTACAAAATTCATCTAACCCATAATCTTCGTCAAATATTGCATTTAAATTTAAACTTTCTGCATATTCTCTTAATGTATCTCTTCTAGCTTTGTATTCCATATATGGATGTATATTAGGATTATACCAATATATTGTTGGCTCTATTCCTTCTTCTTTTAATGCATCTATACAGTATACACTGCATGGTGCACAACATGTATGCATTAGTAATTTCATTATTCTGTTCTCCTTTATCTTAATAATATATTTTTATTTCATTTTTATATTCCTCTATTATTTTCTTCATTTTTTTCTCCCATTATTTGTTCTTTTACTATATATTGTGGTCTTCCTTTTATTTCTAAATATATTTTTCCTACATACTCTGATAAAATCCCTATTGTTATTAATTGGATTCCACCCATAAATAGTACTGATGTTATTGTTGATGCATATCCTGGTACATCTTTTCCCATTATAAGTGTTTGAATTACTATTTGTATTGCAAATATCAAAGATAATAATGATATAATTCCTCCACTAACTGTTGCTACCTTTAGCGGTCCGACTGAAAATGATGTTATTCCATCTATTGCATACTTAAATAACTTCATAAAATTCCATTTAGTCTTTCCTGCAGCTCTTTTTTGGTTTTCTACCTCTATATACTTAGTTTTAAATCCTACCCAATTAAATATTCCTTTAGAAAATCTATTATATTCTTTTAAGTCCAATATTGCTTGTACAACTTGTCTTGTCATCATTCTAAAATCTTGTGAACCTTTTTTTAATTTTGTTTCTTTATTTCCAGACATAAATTTATAAAACATATTTGCAAAAAAAGCTTTTATTTTTGATTCACCTTTTCTATTTCTTATTGTTGTTACTGTATCATATCCTTCTTCTATATATTTTATCATTTTAATAATATTTTCTGGATCATGTTGAAGGTCTGCATCTAATATTACAACTATATCACCACTTGAGTTTTCCAACCCCGCATACATTCCTGCTTCTTTTCCAAAATTTCTTGAAAAGCTAATAATGTTTATATTTTTATCATTTTCTCTCAATTTTTTTAATATCTTTAGTGTATTATCTGTACTTCCATCATCTATAAATATTATTTCATACTCATATTTTTCTGTTATTTTATTTAAAACTTCTTTTACTTTTGTATAAAATAATTCTATAACCTCTTCTTCATTATAAGCAGGTACTACAATTGATAAAGTTTTCATTTTTCATTCCTCCTATAGACGCAATTTAGGTTAGAAAATTTATTTTTTTCAACCCCATAATATATATATTTTGTGATTTTTTACTATCTATAAACATCATATATACTTATACTATCTATTTTTTCTAAATTATCTCTTATATATTTTATAACTTCTAATGGAGTCTGCCAATTAGATTTAAATTTTTGTTTTCTTATTAATAATAATTCATTTTTATCTTTATTTTTAATTCTTTCAATTTGCCCTTGTTCTCCATCTTTACCTATATTTCCTTTTAAAAACATATCATAATCTTTATTATATTTATTTATAGGTATCATATAAATTGCTGCATCTGAATCCAAAATATATACCTTTTGTCCTTCTTGTTCTTTTTCTAAGATATAATTATCCATGTTTTGTATTCTTTCTACTAAATTTTCTGAAACTTCTATATTCTTATAATGTGATATTTCAACATTTTTTTCTATTTTCATATAATCATATATATTAGATAACATTGTTTTTAAAATAAATCCAAACACTATAACACATATTAAAGATGTTAGTAATTTATAAATTTTTAATTTTTTATTAATTTTAATTTTATCATATATAATTTTGCAAAGTAAGAATGTTACATAAATTAAACCAATTATTGCTATTAATCCACCTATCAAGAAATGAATTTCGTCTGAAATTGGGTACATTACAATTATTATTGACAAACTATATACTAAAACTGTTAACAATTTAGATAAAACTTGATTCTCTTTTTTTAAAATCTTTGCAATTATTAACATTATTGAAATAGTAACTATTGAAACAGGCATTAATACTGCCAAAATACATATTTCTATTTTATCATTTAAAAATAAATTTACATACTCTATTTTGTTTGAAAATGTACTTATTCCAAGTATTGCATAATTGGCAAAATCTTTTATAGCACCATTTACAACTAAATATATAAACATTATTAATACTGGCAATAACATTCCAATTATTCGAATTCCTGCTATTTTTAAATAATCTTTAAATTGATTTTTATTTTCTACAAATAATAATTTATATCCTACAACAATTATTGCAAGTGTAACTCCTATACTTTGTTTTGTACATATTGCTAATCCCGCTAATACTCCGAATTATAAATTCTTTTTTGTTATTCGATTTTTGATCATTTATATTTTTTAATTCTTGATACAACACGATTAATGCTATAAATAATACCGTTACATTATAGTCTATACAATAAATATCTCTACACAATATTCCTATTAATGCTGTACAAATTAATGCAACATTTTTCTCTTTAAATAATTCTCCAAATATTTTATAAACTGTATATAATATTCCTGTCCACAGTATCGCTGCTATTATTCTTGAAACTATTAATTCATTTGCAATTATTTTTAAAAATACTGCTGTTAGCATGGGTAATAGCGGAGTTGTTATCATACTTATATCTTTATATGGTATTAATCCCTCTGAAATAACTCTTGCTGTATTATAATTCCAAATCTCATCCAAATCACTTATTGGTTTTACTATAATTATTGATAATATTGTTACAAATATAAATATTATTACTAATAAATCATTCTTTTTCATATAAAACTCCCTTTAATATACACAATAATATAATGTGTCTCCTTTAAATACAAATTGTTCTTTATTCAAACTATCCCAGTTTTTTCCATAAAAGTTTTCATTATATATTTCTGTATCCATTGGCACTTTCTCTAAATTTCTATTGCCAAAATAATTTATAGTTTGAACATTACACCACCATATCATTAGTGCTCTATGTGTATATAATGATTTATGTTTTATTTCTTTATAATTCCACGTAATATCATTGTCATATGTTATTGCTATATTTTTAACTTTTATACCACTTTCATTTTCATATTCATCTATATATTTATTTGCTTGTAGTGCTTCTTGCTTGTCTAATTTATTTGCAATTTTACCACAAAACATCATATTTGTATAATTTATAAAATTCAATATTATATATATTATCAAATAAAACTTTAAAAATTCTTCCCAAAAACTTTTTTTACTAAAAATATCTGTAGAACAATAAAGATACATAAATATTAACCCAATTAATGCTCCAACAGAAAATACCATTCTTCCCAAGCCAAAACTTGATAATGAAATAACATTTATAGCAACAGAACTTGCAATAGCTATTATTATAAGAATTAAAACATTAAAACTATTACTATATTCCTTTATATTTTTTAAATCATAAACAAATATACTTATATAAATACCTATAATAAATATCATAAAGAAATATTTTGGAAATAAATCACTACTTTTTATTAGAATTTTATCCATATTCTTTAATATATATATTATATTTCTTGGTATTAATCTAACATTTCCTAATCTAGTTTGATTTAAATTAAAAATTTTTCCACATAGTTTTATTTGTGCTATATTAATTATTATTACTGCCAAACAAAACAAAACTGCTAATAACATTTTTACTATCAAGTCTTTATTTATTTTATTATTTTTTATTAATAATAATAAAAATGTAAAAGTTATAAAGAAATTTATTGTTCCTTGATAGCATAATTCTCCAATCATTAGATATATAAAACTTGTTATATATTTTTCATCTACTAATTTTTCACTTGCTTTTATAAAAAACAAAATTCCTAATGCCATAACTGGAATTTCAACAAAATACATATTTTCTAGATACATAAAATTAAAAATTATACAGAACGCTATTCCAATTATTAAAATTTTTTCTTTCAAGTTGTTTTCTGGTTTTAATTTTATGATATACCTTCTTATTTCCATAACACATAAACAAGATATTAATATTCCTAGATAAAACAATATTTGCACAAATATATTTATAGGCAAATTTATATATCCTGCTAATACCGTAATTCCACTAGAAAATATCCTTCCAGCATTCAAAAAAGTTTCTATACCATATTTATAATATCCATCTCCTATTATTGTATAATCATCTGTCGAATAATGCATAGTTAAATATGGAAAACACATTACACTTACAACTACAACCAAACATATATATATCTTAATTTCCTTTTTCATTTTTTATCCTACCTATTTTATAATCTTTTAAAATTCTTTCTACTACCTTATTTCCAAATTTAATAGCATAATTCATTCCTCTATCCTCTGGATAAATTTGTGGCATTGTGCATAAATATATATTTTCGTTTTCAATTTTATCTTCCATAATATAGTCAGAATAATTACATTCTATAATAGGTTGTGCATACTTTTCATCATATACATGATATTCTTTTACATTTTTCATTGTAAAATCTTTATTTATTTGAGTTAAATATTTCATGTATTCTTTTAATAAATCTTGTTCAGACATATTATACAATTTATTATCTTCTGTCATATAATTTGATATATAAATTATATGATTACTTTCATAATTTGATTTGTCTATAAAATTTGTATGCTCAATAATTCCACCAAATGGTATATCATTATCACCTACATTTAACCAATAAAATGGACTGAAACTTTTATCACTAACAATAACCATTGTCCTTGCTGATGTATATTTTACTTTATCTAATTTTATTCTTTCATTATCTGATATAAAGTTATCAAATAATTTAGAAAAGTCTTTATAATTTATTGTTGATATTACAATATCAAATTCTTCTTGCTTTTCTATGCCATTATTATCTTCATATTTTATAATATATTCTTTATTTGCTTTTTCTACATTTAATATTTTAGTTTGCAAATTTATTTTTACATTTCTCTTTAATAAATATTCATACAATTTATCCGTTAATTTTTGATAACTTCCTTTTATATAACCTAACTGCTCTCCATCTTTTGTACTTGATGTACTTCTTAATTTTATTTTTCCCCATAGCCAAGCCATACTTACTTGAGATTTTTTCTCTCCAAATTTTGAAAGCAATAATGGTTCCCAGATTTTTGAATATACTTTTTCTCCAATTTTATTTCTTAACCAATTTTCTGCTGTTTCTTTTTCTATTTTTTTATAGTCATTTATTAATTTGATATGTATAACATTAAAACCAAATCTTAATTTTTCTATAAAATTCAATTCTTTGAATTTTAATAATGATATTGGAGTTCCAAATTCATAAATTTTTCTGTTTGTAAGATATCCCATTTTTGTTGATGGCCATATTAATTCATCTTTTAATCCCATCTCTTCTATTAAATCTATTGCTTCTTTATCACTTTTAAAAATATGTCTATAATATTTTTCTAATCTTGTTCCATATATGGATACAGTATCTACCATACCACCTACATAATTATTTTTTTCAAATATTGTTACTTCTTGCCCTTTTTTTTCTAACTCTTTAGCAATATTTAATCCACCATATCCTGCTCCTATTATTCCTATTTTCATTTTCTCTATATCTCCTTTTTTCATAAAACCAATCTAAAAAATCAAAGATTTCTTTAGTAAATCTGTTGATGCACAAAATTATATGTATTTTAATCTTTTAATACATAATATTTAAATTGATTATTTGCATATTCAATATATCTATTATTTATATAATCTTCCAACTCTTTTCCATATATATAATTAAAATTTTCTTCACTATGTCCCATTATATATTTTATTACTATTTTAGGTTTATTTTTAATTATGTAATTTTGAACTTCTTCCTTTATAGAATTATCATATAATATTATTGGAAGTTGAAAAAAATATTTGCATTTAGGATATTTATTTAAATATATATAATAATATGGTTGATTTCCTAATACTATAATTTCATCATCTTTATTTAGATATTTTTTTACTTCATCTAGTTCATGATTTATAACTTCTCCATTTTGTGCTATTCTTGAAAAAATTCCTACATCTTTTGATATCTTATTTCCTGTAACTAATATCATACAACATATTGCTAAAATTAATATTAAATTTTGAGGTAACTCTTTTAAAATTTCACTTTCCTTTTCATTTAATTTTAAATTTTCTTTTATATATAAACATAGTTCTATTAACTCTAAAACAATTGCAGGTACTAATTGAGTTAAATAATGTTTATAAGCATTTGGAGCCCACGCTGTTAATATTATTGATATAACAAAAAAACTTGTTACGAATAATCTATTTTTTAAATTTATTTTTTTATTAAATAACATTAATATGTTACATATAATTCCTATTATAATATATCCAACAAATTTACTTCTATTTATTAAAATCCAAAAAGTTTTAGCTTTTTTTAATAGCCCTGCCTCTGAATATTTCATATTTAAAATAAAAAATGCATCTATAAAATAATGTATATCATCATTTAATACTAAATATATTATTATAGGTAATGTAACTATCATAATTCCTATAATCATATAAAATATATATTTAATTAATTCTTTTATCTTTTTTTCTTTTATTGAATATATAAATTGTATAATTCCAAATGCTATCCAAATTGCTATATATGTTGGTTTTATAAAGAAGTTTAGTGCAAAAGTTGCTCCTATTATTCCCCATAAAATTTTATTTTCATATTCATTTTTGTAAATTATTTTCATAATACAATATAGGGCTATACTTGTAAAAGTCATTGCATATTCTTCTGTAAAATTCCCACCTGAAATACTTATAAACATTAACATTACATATACTAATGACATTATTACAGATACCCTTTTGTTTACAAGCATTTTTGATGTTTTAAATATAAAAACTGCTCCTATAGATATAAACAATGTTTCAATTATAAATAATCCAATTTGTGGGTTAATTAAATATGCAATAGCATTAATCACATACATTACTGGTCCTTTATGATCGAATAAATCTTTGTACATTACTTGTCCTTCTAGCATTCCTCTTCCCATTATTTGAAACACTGCTGAATCATTTTGTATTACTCCTTTGTTTAATGGTGATGAACTTAATCCTAATATTGCTAAAATTGTTACTATTACAAATATTAGTATATAATATATATTTTGTTTATTTAAAATTTTGTTTTTCATTTGTTATTCCTCTTATTTTCCTATTATCTCTATTTAAATACTTGCTTTAAATAAAACTTTGTTGTCCATTTTCACCATTATAATTATAACCTAAATGTTTGTAAGCTGGTGGTAATACAACTCTACCTCTTAATGTTCTAGAAATAAAACCAATTTGAATCAAATATGGTTCATAAACATCTTCTATTGTATCAACTTCTTCACCAACTGTAACAGCTAAAGCTTCTATTCCAACAGGTCTTCCAGCATATTGAACAATCATTGTATCTAACAATTTTCTATCTATTTCATCTAATCCTAATTTATCTATTTCTAATTTATTTAATGCATGTTTTGCAATTTTTAAATCTATATTTCCATCACCTAAAACCGCAGCATAATCTCTAACTCTTTTTAAAAGTCTATTTGCAATTCTTGGTGTTCCTCTAGACCTTCTTGCAATTTCTTCAGCAGCTTTTTCATCTATATCTACATCTAAAATCTTTGCTGATCTTTTTACAATTTGCTTTAAATTTTCTACCGAATATAATTCTAATCTATTTACAATTCCAAATCTATCTCTTAATGGTGTAGTTAAAGATCCTGCTTTTGTTGTTGCACCTATTAATGTAAATTTAGGCAAGTCCAATCTTATTGACCTTGCACTTGGTCCTTTTCCAATCATTATATCTATTGTATAATCTTCTAATGCCGGATATAATATTTCTTCTACATTTTTACTTAATCTATGAATTTCATCTATAAAAAGCACATCATTTTCAGCTAAATTTGTAAGTAAAGAAGCTAAATCACCAGGTCTTTCAATTGCTGGTCCAGATGTTATTTTTATGTTTGATCCCATTTCATTTGCAATTATATTTGAAAGTGTTGTCTTTCCAAGCCCTGGAGGTCCATATAATAAAACATGATCTAAAGCTTCTCTTCTTTTTTTAGCAGCTTCTATATAAATTTTCATATTTTCTTTCACTTTATCTTGTCCAATATATTCATCCAAAGTTTGAGGTCTTAAAGTATTTTCTAATCTTTCTTCTCCTATATCCCCTAACTCTGGATTAATTATTCTATCTTCATTCATAATGCTACTCCTTAATTTTTATCTCTTTGAGGGATTTAGGGACGTTCCTTAAAATCCCTTCTAATGGGGATTAGGGGACACTCCTTAAACCTTTTATATATTTTCAATAAAATTTTCTAATATTTCTAACATTTTTTGATTATTTGGTTGATATTTTTTGGGTTCAAAATCTTTTGATTTAATTATAGCTTGTCCTAAATCTTCAACTTTTTCAATCCCTATTATATATCCTTTACTATTAAAATCTTTAACAATTTCTTCTTGGTGGTTATTTACATGTTCTCCATATTCATGTTTTCTTGGTACAGCTATAACCTTTTTCCCTTTTTCAATTGATGATACTATTGAACCAACACCACCATGTGTTATTATCAAGCTTGCTTCATCTTGAAATTTTGATAACTGTTCTTTTGACATCAAATCAATTATCTTCATTTTGTCAGATTGATATTTTGTATAACCTGCTTGTACAATTACTTCTTCATTTATTATTTTATCCTTTATATTTTTTTCCACTTCTTCTAAAAGCCTGTGAAAACTATTATTTTGTGTTCCTAATAATACTAATATCATTATTTCCTCCTTGTCCAAAAGGGACGGTTCTTTTTGGTCATTTTTGCCATTTTTTGTGTCAGTAAGGCCAGTTGTGCCAGTTGGGACGTTTCTGATGGGACATTTTTTCCCATTAGGGACAGATGTCCTCTTTTTTGATTTTAATAAATTGATCCTCCATATGTTGCTTTAGGATATAATTTTAACATTTCTTTCCATTGCACTATAAACAAATCTGCTATCGGATATATTAGTCTTCCTGTAGCAGTTTTTTTGTTTTTGTTTGCAAATGTTTCTATATATATTATTTTACTTCCGAATATTTTTCCTAAATAACACATTGGTCCTGCTGTATGTGTTCCTGTTGTTACTATTACATTTGGTCTTAATTTAAAATAAAAATATATTGTTTTTAAACATAGATAAAAATATTTAAATATATATGAAAATAGTTTTGCTCTTGTTCCATATGGCAAAAAATCTATTTTTTTTCCATATTGTTTTTTTAGATTTTCGTTTGCTTTGTCTTTTTCTGTTATTATATGATAATCATATTTTTCAAATAAAGGAGATAATTGTAAAAGTTCATTTAAGTGACCTCCTGTACTTGATATAAATAGTACTTTTTTCATTTTTATATGCTCCTCTAAAATTTCTGTTTTTTCTTTGTATATTATACATTTTATTTGTTTTTCTGTCTAGTAATATAGAACAAAATTTGCAATTAGCAAATTTTTATAGGATACAAAAAAAGTTGTTTCAAGTTTAATCACTTAAAACAACTTTTTAAATAATATGTTTTCCATATTCTTTTATCCAAAAATTCCTTTTTTCTTAACAGGTGGTTGTTCATTCATAGTTTTAGCTAATTGAGTAAGTAATTCTCTTTGCTCTTTAGTTAATCTTTTAGGAGTTTGAACTTGTACTGTAAATACAAAATCTCCTTCTGATGTTGAATTTACATACTTAAATCCCTTATTTCTAATTGTGAATTTAGTACCTGTTTGAGTACCTTCTGGAATTTTATATTTTTCTTTACTTCCATCAACCATTGGTATTTCAAGTTCAGCTCCTAATGCTGCTTGAGTCATAGTAATTGGAATATCACATAAAACATTATTACCTTTTCTAGTAAAAATACTATGCTTTTTAATTCTTAAAGTAATATATAAATCTCCTTTAGGCCCACCTTTTACTCCAGGTTCTCCCTCTCCTCTTAATACTACAGTTTGATTATCATCAATTCCAGCTGGAATTTTAACTTTTATTTTTGGTTGTTTTCTTATTGTTCCTTTACCTTTACAACTTTCACAAACTTCTGTAATAACTTCACCAGTTCCATGGCATTTACCACAAGTTCTAGTTGTTTGAACTTGACCTAAAATTGTATTTTGAACTTGTGTTACTTGACCTGTTCCATGACAATCTGGACATTTTATTGGATTTGTTCCAGGTTTTGCACCAGTTCCATGGCAATGTTCACAAGTTTCATTTCTTGTTATTACAACTTCTTTTTCAACACCTAAAAAAGCCTCTTCAAATGTAATATCCATATTTAAATTTAAATCTGCACCTTTTCTTGGTCCATTATTCTTTCTAGAAGATTGTCTGCCTCCAAATCCTCCACCAAAAAATGATGAGAATATATCACCTAAATCTCCAAAGTCTCCAAAGCCATCAAATCCAGAAGTAGAATATGTATAATTTCCACCTCCAAATGGCCCGCCGGCCCCTCCAAAACCTTGTGGGTCGGCTGTTCCAAACTGGTCATACATTCTTCTTTTTTGAGGATTAGAAAGTGTCTCATAAGCCTCATTTACTTCTTTAAACTTTTTCTCTGCTTCTTCTTTATTATCTGGGTTTGCATCAGGATGATATTTTTTAGCCATTTTTCTATAAGCTTTTTTTAGCTCATCATCAGTGGCATTTTTATTAACACCTAAAACTTCATAATAATCTTTTTTTTCAGCCATTTTCCTTATCCTTCTTAAAATTAATTTACAAATTCATATTGTGGTGTATCATTTTTATCTTTCACATTTTCAAATGATATTTCAATTGTTTCTTCCATATTTTCACTATCATGTTTATTGTATTCTAATTTTACTCTTTGATCTCCTAACAAAAGCAAAACTTCTCCACTATATGAATCCCCTGTTTTAAATAATTCCATCAATGCCTTTTCTTCTAAAGGTACAATATTTGCTGGATTATTTATTTCTTCACTTTGAGGAGTTAAGATGTATTTTCCCCCATCTTCCATATTTGCTTTACATCTACGTAAAATATCTTCTATATCAATTTCTATATCTGCATTTTTTAAATACATCTCATTTCCACTTTTTACTCTTTTTGCAATATTTTCTAGTTCATTCTGTGTGATTACTTTTCTTTCCAAAGTACAATCTGCTATTCTATTTCTAAATGCTTTTTCTTTACTAACATTATTTTTCATCATCTTCCACCTTATAATCAGCATCATAAACATTGCCATTGTCTCCGCCATTATTTGCATCTGAACCATTATTTGTTCCAGCTCCAGAAGCTGCATTTGGATCTACTCCTTGTGCTCCGTTTGGATTTGCATTTTTATATAATTGTTCTGACATATCATAAAATACTTTTGTTAATTTTTCAGTAGCTTCTTTAATTTTTTCTGTATCATTTGTTTCTAATGCTTTTTTAGTGTTATCGATTTCAGTTTCAACTTTTGATTTTTCTTCTGCACTAATTTTGTCACCTAAATCATTTAATGTTTTTTCACTGTTATATACTAAACTTTCTGCATTATTTTTAACTTCGATTTCTTCTTTCTTCTTTTTGTCTTCCTCAGCATGTGCTTCTGCATCTTTAACAGCTTTATCTATATCTTCATCTGTTAAGTTTGTTGATGCTGTAATTGAAACATCTTGTTGATTTCCTGTTGCCATATCTTTTGCAGATACGTGAACTATACCGTTTGCATCTATATCAAATGTTACTTCAATTTGAGGCACTCCTCTTGGTGCTGCTGGAATTCCTGTTAATTGGAATCTTCCTAATGTTTTAT
>ERZ824473.1141-NODE-1141-length-40093-cov-4.623658_pt1 | contig 40093 bp, 44 predicted proteins | sample MGYA00519874_ERZ824473 | MGnify/ENA primary metagenome ERZ824473 (study PRJEB31778, sample SAMEA3449151) | human gut metagenome | biome: human gut; feature: human-associated habitat; material: faeces | place: United Kingdom | collected 2010/2012 ... | reverse complement strand
TAGCTCAGTCGGTAGAGCAGGGGACTGAAAATCCCCGTGTCACTGGTTCGATTCCCGTTCGAGGCACCAAAAGATAGTGTCTATGTTATTAGATACTATTTTTATTTATATTATAGAAGTAAAATAGTTAAAAAATAAAAAAATAGCAAGATTTTCCTTGCTATTTTTTTAATTCTAGTGTATGATATATAGGTAGAAAATATATGAACCAAATGAAAGGAATGAAAAGGTATGAAAAAAGTAGTTACAATAGCAATATTACTAATGATGATGGTAATATTTGGATGTAGCCAAGTATATGCAGCAGAAAATATAATAGATCAACAAAACGAAAGCAAAATAGTTCAAATAAAAGAGAGTACAGCAAAAACACTAGAAGAATATAAACAAAAATATGGTTCAGATGCATATGGATTAACAGCATATATTTTAAATTTAGTAAGAATATATAGCATACCATTATGCTTTTTAGGAATTGCAGTAAGTGCAATATATCAATACATAATAGGCATTAGAAAATTGGATACACAAGAAAAAGGGTTAGTAATGATGGTATCATTTATAACACTATTTGTAATATGCCAGATTTTACCACTTGCATTTGCAATTGTCGTAAAATTTGGAAGGGGGTAACAAATGAAAGTTTTATTTGCAGTAAGTAATGAGAATACGTCACAAGCAATAATAAAAAAATATCAATCAGAATATAAACAAATATTATCTTATAAAAATGTTTATTACTTTAATGCAATATTGAAAGAATTACAAAGAGATAAAACATATGATAGAGTAGTAATAAGCGAGGACTTAGAGCAATATGTTAATACAGACTATGAACAAATGGATAAATTTTTGTTTGATAGATTAGATAGTATAAGTGACGAAGCATCTAATGTTGATGGAGAAGATATTCCAATTATATTAATTTGTACAGAGAGAAGAAATAAATCAGAACCTATATTAGTAAAACTATTTGGAATAGGAATTTACAATGCTATATTGGGAAATGATAGAAGTGCAAGTGAGGTTTGTAGATTAATAAATAGACCACGTTCTAAGAAAGAAGCAAAAATATATTATAAAATAGATTCTGAAGAAGTATCTTACGAAAAAACAGACGAAAATGATGTAAGCGAATTAGAAATTCAAAATATATTAGCACATTATAAAAGAATTCAAAATGATGAAGAAAGATATGTGGAGAGTTTTGATAATATAGCAAACCAATATAATGATGCACAGTTGAGAGTTATTAGTAAATGTTTGCCATTAAATGTAAGAGCTGTACTTGAGGAAAAATCACCAAAATATCAACAAATAAATTCTTATAATAACAAAGTTTCAGATAAAATAAGAGTAGAGAAGAAAAAGCAACAACCAGGAACAAGTGAAATTTTATTAAAGAACAGTCAAACAAAGAAACCAACAGCACCAGTTGTAATTCCAGAATCTATAGATGCAAGTAAAAAGAAAAAAATATTAATAAAGCCAAGTCAAGCTACAGAGGCAATGCAAAGACCTGTTCAAAGAATTGTTCCTGAAAACAATACTCAAAAATCAATACATGAATTAGCCGAGAGAGAAAATGAAGAAAATAATGACTTATTAAAGGATATTGAGATTGATGACATTCCAGAAGAGGAATATATGCCAGAAACTAATATTGAGGATATAGAATCAGAAAATAAAGAACCAATAGTAGAAGAAGCAGTTCAACCGGTAAAACGTGGAAGAGGAAGACCAAGAAAAGTTGTAGCAGAACCAGTTGCAGAACAGCCAAAGCGTAAAAGAGGAAGACCAAGAAAAAATGTAGAAACAGCAGAAGATCAAGAAGAAACTTTACCTGGATTCGAAGACGAAGAAGAAACAGTATTACCAGGATTTGAAAACGAACAAGAGGATAATGATGAAACAGTGTTACCTGGATTTGAAGAAGATGAGCTTGAAGAAGAGTCATTACCAGGAGTTTATGAAGAAGAACAAGTTTTACCAGGTGTTGAAGCTAGTGAAAGCATAAAATCATCAGTAAATATTCCAAATGTTCAAAGACAAAATATGAATACTCAATATACAAATGTGTTGAATAATTTAAGAGAAGAAAATCAAAAAACAGAAAATATAGAACATGATGTTTTAAAAAGAGAAAAAATAGAATATCCAGAATTAGATATGAATAACTTAGTAAATCCTGATCAAAAAATAGTTGCATTTGTTGGTACAAGCAAAAATGGAACATCATTCTTGATCAATAATGTAGCAGAAATTTTATCAATGAATGGAATAGATACTGCAATTTTGGATTTAACTCAAAACAGAAATGCATATTATATATATACGAAGAATGAAGACGAATTAAGAGAACAATCAACTTATATTATGAACAACTTAAAAGTTGGAAGAGCTAATGGAATACAGGAACATAAAAATTTGACGATTTATACATCACCATTTGAAGGAGATGAAAATTTACAAGCTGTAGAACCAATTGTTGAAACTTTAGTAAAAAGTCATAAAGTAGTATTAATGGATTGTGATTTCTTAACTCCAATGAGATATTTTAAATATGCACAAGAAATTTATTTAGTCCAATCAATGGACATACTAACAATTCAACCATTAACTGCATTTTTAAGACAATTAAGTGATAAAGAAATGCTTGAAGAATCAAAAGTAAGAGTTGTATTAAATAAATTTATTAGAACTAAAGAAATAAATGAAGAATTATTAATAGGTGGAATATCAATTTACAATGATGCAGGAATGACAGTTAGAAAAGAACTGTTCAATAGAAAAACAGTAAAGCGTATAATGATTCCATTTGACCTAAAATCATATTTAAGATATTTAGATGGAATGGTAACATGTGATGTATCTTTAAAAGGATATAATAAAGAATTTTTACAGAGTTTGAAAAATTTAGCTAGCATGGTATATCCTGTTGTGAAAAAGCAAGCAAAGTATATGCCGCCATCAGTAAAAAATAATAACAATAATAGTTTTTCACCAAAAATGAATAATACATTAAATCAGATGAAGCAAAATTATTAATAATATTTAGGGGGGAGAAAGTTGATAATTATAGTATTGATATTAGGTGCTATATGTGTTGGATTACTAATTTATAATTTACAAATACATAGAAAAATACAACAATTCAATAATTTAAGCAGACAAGCTAATAATTTAAGAGTATTACAAGACTTTCTAAGTACAATAGGAGAATGCTCAAGTGTAGATGAAAAAATACAAAAAATAAATGAAATATTAATAGAAAAATATGAAATAAAATATTCAACAATAGTTGTATTTGATGGTGCTGAATATCAAGTAAAAGCTTCAAATGTTGAACCAAAGCATTGGAATACACTAAAAAAATTGCAAGATGTGCCAACATTTAAAGACAGTATAGCAACAGCAACTCCTAAATATATTACTGTAGATAATGAAAACGAAAGATTGCCATATCAAGAAATGGAATTTGGAAGAGCAAAATCAGCTATATTCTTTCCATTATACATAGACAATGTATATGTTGGATATTGGATAATAGAAAGTGGAGTTCCACATGATTTTGACAATATTGATATAACAATATTTGAAGTTGTAAAAGAAAACATTGTATCTGTATTGAAAACAGTAGGGCATCAAAAAACACTTGAATCAATTGTAAGAAAAGATTTATTTACAGGGCTATATTCAGAAGAATACCTATATGGAGAGGGAAGAAAGACTATTGATAAATATACAACATCAGCTGTATGTATGTATAGAATAACAAATATAGAAGAAATAAATGACAAGTATTCAAGAAAATTAGGAAATCAAGTAATAATAGATATTAGTGACTTTATAGGTAATAATATATCAAATGACTATATTTTCATAAGATATATGGGACCAAAATTTGTAATAGTATTTTCTGGAGTTGATGTAGATTCTGTAACAACATTTGTAACAGATATAAAGAATGAAGCAGAAAAACTAGAAATTTCACTACCACAACCTAATAAAGGAATAGAAGAAATGGAAGTTGAAGCAATAGGAAAGAAAAAGAAAAAAGTCAAAGAAGAAGAGCCACCAAAAGTAAAAGCTAAGCTTAATTTTGTATTAACAACATATTATAAAGGAACAGGAATGGAAGAAGTATTGAAAAAATTAGAACAATATTTAGACAATGCTGATAAAAGTGAAAATGATATTACATGTATTTAGTGAAATACAGAAGGAGGTAAGTATGGATTTAGACAAAACAATGAGTTTCAATTTTGAAAAAGAAAAAAATGCAAAAACTAAAGAAATATTAAAAGAAGTATATGAAGCATTAGTAGAAAAAGGATATAATCCAATAAACCAAATTGTTGGATATATATTATCAGGAGATCCAACATATATAACAAGCCATAAAGATGCAAGAAATAAAATAAGACAAATAGAAAGAGATGAATTACTAGATAAAATGGTTAGAAACTATATTGGATTAGAATAATAGAGGTAAATATGCGAATATTAGGAATAGACTATGGAGATGCAAGAACAGGAATTGCAATAACAGATGCATTAAATATAACAGTTCAAGGATTAGAGACAATTCATAATCAAGGGTCTGATAGAGTAATATTAAGGCGTTTAGACGAAATACTGGAACAATATGAAGTTGATACAATAGTAATAGGAAAACCAATTAATATGAATGGAACACCATCAGAAAGAACTGAAATCACAGAAAAATTTATACATAAACTAAAATGCAAATATAACAAAATAAAAATTGAAACAATAGACGAAAGACTTACAACAGTGGCAGCACATAAGACAATGAATTTCTTAGATGTAAATAAGAATAAAAAGAGAAATATAGTAGATACTATATCTGCAGTATATATTTTAGAAACATATTTAAATAAAATAAAAAATTAGTTGCCAAAAAGAAAAATATAGTGTATTATATTAAAGAAAATTAAATTTGAAAGGAGTAAAGAATGGAAGACGAAGAATTAGATAATATAATAGTTCTAAATGATGAAAATGGAAATGAGGTTAAATTTGAATTTTTAGATTTAGTAGAACTAGACGATGAAGAATATGTAGTATTACTACCAGTATCAGAAGAAGGAGAAGAAGACGAAGGAGAAGTTGTAATCTTAAAATTAGAAGATACTGATGAAGATTCAGACGAAGAATCTTATGTAGGAGTTGAAGACGAAGAAATATTAAATAAAGTATTTGCAATATTTAAAGAAAAATATAAGGATGAATTTAATTTTGTAGATGAAGACTAATATGACGTTGGGAGTGGAAATTAGATTTTCCGCATCCCAACTTTTTGTGTTTTATGAGGGGAGGAATATCAATGTCAAATTTTTCTACATGGCTACTAGCTATATTTATGGTCATGTTTTGGTTATTCAGAGCAATTGTGGCTTTATGCACACAATATTCTATAGACTTATTAGGAATTGCAGCATATGATATTAACATGGAGGTAATTATTGCATTTGCGACTTTACCATGTATTGTATTAGTTGTAAAGAGAAAGTTAGTAGGTTCACTATTTTATTTAGCAATATATGCAATATATTTTGGAGAGCATCTATTTACTAATTTAGTTCCTATTTTACAAGGACAAGCAACATTAACATCAGGTATAAGCATGAATTTATTATGTGATATGATAGCAATTCTTCTTGCACTATTTGTATTAATGGATATGCTTGTGGATAAAGGAAGAAAAATTAATCCTGTTGATAAGAAAACCGATTGGTATTTTAAAAATGATAAATATGAAAAAGAACTAAATGAGAGAGATAAAAGAGAAGATAAAAATGAATATAAATTTTATTAAAATAGAGCATGTGATTAAAACATGCTTATTTTTATTGAAAATAACATAAAAAAGTAGTATAATATTATAGTATTAAAATAAGGATGTGAATAAAATGGAAAATGGAATGAATATAAACTGGTATATACCGACTTAAGGAAAACTTTCTAGAAAAGTTTATAAATAAAGGATTTAATAAGATTGTTTTTTACATTTTATAAGCAAAAAATGATAAAATTTAAATAAAATAGAGGTAATTACGACTTATGGAAAACTAATATAGTAAATATATGTAAGGACTAATTATACACATTGGGGAAAAGAAAATGAGTGTTAGTACAAAATTTGAAAATTTTTGTGAAAATATTAGAATTAGTGATTCAGATAATCAAAAAATAATAAATAGATATCATCAAATAACCAAACGAATTAATTTAGATTATTATAATAGTGATTCAGATGTAAATCATAGTTTATATATTGGTTCATATGGTAGGGATACTGAGATATTTACTAGTGACATTGATATGCTTGTACAATTGCCATATGAAGTATATCAAAAATATAACAATTATACAGGTAATGGGCAATCTGCATTACTTCAAGATGTAAAAAATACAATTGCCAAAACATATAGCACAACTCATTTAAAGGGTGATGGGCAAATTGTAAGTATAAATTGGGTAGATAACATTAATTTTGAGATATTACCTACTTTCATCAATAAAGATGGCAGTTATACATATCCAGATTCTAATGGTGGAGGAAGATGGAGAACTTCTGATCCGAAATCTGAAATAAAAGCTATAAAAGAAATGAATGATAATTGTAATAATAATTTGAAAAATTTATGCAGAATGTGTAGAGCCTGGAAGAATGAAAATAATGTCGATATTAAAGGTATAACAATAGATGTTTTGGCGTATAGATTTCTTTCAACATATTGTTATAAAGATAAATCGTATTTATATTATGATTATATTACTAGGGATTTTTTTAAGTATTTATCAGAAATTGATATAAATCAAAATTCATGGAAAGTTATGGGAAGTAGTCGTTATATCACAGATACTGGATATTTTCAATATAAAGCAAAACAAGCATACAATACATCTTTAGATGCTATAAAATATGAAAGCGAAAACAAAGAATGTTCAGCAAATATAAAATGGAGGGATATATATGGAACGAAATTCTAAAAATAGCCAGGGATTTAAATTGGAATCGCAGTTGAGAGAGGCATATGGGAAAATAGTTTATACGTATACTTGTCATAATAAAAAAGCTACAAGACTGTTAAAATTAAATGATAATATAAAAGTTTGGCAAATAGTATTATCAGCGTTATCTACTGGTGGTTTTATTACTACGATTATTTTTAATGATACATTAGTTAAAATTATTGGTGCAGTTATTTCTTTTTTATTAGTAATTGTTAATTCATATACAAAAAATTTTAATTTAGTAGGAGAGGCTAATGAACATATTAAAACAGCTAATTTGTTATGGAAAATACGTGAAGAATATATATCATTATTAATTGATTTTGAAATTTTGTCAGTTGAAGAAATAATGGTGAAGCGTGATGAACTTCAGAATAGAACTTTTGAAGTATACAGTAGTTCATTAAGTACTGATAAAAAAAGTTATAAAGAAGCTCAGAAAAGTTTGAAAACCGAAGAAGAACAAACTTTTTCCGAAAAAGAAATAGATGTTATGTTGCCAAGTTCTATAAGAAGAGAAACAAGAGAATTTAAAGAAAAATAATTATAGATTAGTATGTATAAATAAAATAAGAGGTAGATTAATGAAGTATAAATATAGGGTGGCAGCATACCTTCGTTTATCAAAAGAAGAATTTAGTAATGAAAAAGAATCTAATAGTATAACTAATCAAAAATTAATTATAAATAATTATTTAAAAGAACATAGAGAACATAAATTAGTTGATTATTATATAGATGATGGATATTCGGGTACTAATTTTGATAGACCAGAATTTCAAAGAATGTTAGGCGATATAAAAAATAAGAAAATAGATGCAATACTTATAAAAGATTTATCAAGACTTGGCAGAAATTATATTGAAACTGGTAATTTTGTAGAAGTAGTATTTCCTGCTATGGGAGTATCTGTAATTTCGGTAGATGAAAATTATGAAATAGATTCGTCGGATTACTATGGTAATGATTATGTTACGTTAAAAAATTTATTTAATGATTTGTATGCAAAAGATATATCAAAAAAAGTAAGAAGTTCTTTAATTGTGAAAAAACAAAATGGGGAATTTGTTGGAAAATTAGCCCCTTATGGATATATTAAAGATTTAAAAGATAAACATAAATTTGTGGTTGATAAAAATGTATCTCATATAATTAAAAAAATATTTGATATGATACTTGATGGAAAAAGTAGAAGAGAAGTTGCTGATTTTTTAAACGATAACGATATATTAACTCCAAGTGAATATTTAAAGATTAACACAGATAGAGATATGACAGTAATGAAAAAATGGAATTCTGAAATGGTAAATTCAATACTAAGAAATGAAAATTATACAGGGACATTATTTCAAGGCAAAAAAAGAAAATTAAATTATAGAGTTGATAAGAAAATAAGCATAGATAAAAAAGATTGGATTGTTACTGAAAACCATCACGAAGCAATTGTCAGCAAAGAAAAATTTGATACAGTACAATATATTTTAGATAGACAAGCTAAAGCAAATAAAGATGGAAGTATAGATATTTTATCTGGATTTTTAAAGTGCAAATGTTGTGGTGGTAATATGGTAAAACGAACTTCAAAAGGAAAAGTTTATTACTATTGCTCTAACTACTATAGAAATAAAACTTGTGAAAATAATAAATCTATTAGTGAAAATGGGTTAATTGAAATTATAAATGAAAAATTAAATTTAATTAATATTACTAGATTAGAATTAGAAAATAAAGTAAAATGTATTTATATTGATAAATATAAAAATGTTAAAATTGATTTTAAATAAAAAAATTAATAGAAAGGAGAATAACATATGGACAATAAAAACTTACAAATAACTAATCATGACTTTTTAATATATAGAGATTCAAACAATGATATTAAGGTTAGTGTAATGTTAATAAATAACGATATATGGCTTACTCAAAATTTAATTGCAGAGTTGTTTGGCGTAGGAAGAAGCACAATAACAGAACATATTAATAATATATTAAATAGTGGTGAACTTGATGAAAATAACACCGTCGGAAAAACCAACCTTGATAATTCTAAAAAACCTGTAAAGATATATAACCTTGATATGATTATTGCAGTTGGATATAGAGTAAATTCAAAAAAAGCAACCAACTTTAGAATTTGGGCTACTAAAATATTAAAAGAATATATGATAAAAGGTGTAGTTATGGATGATGAAAGATTAAAAAATCCTAATTACATATTTGGCGAGGATTATTTTGAAGAAACACTTGAAAGAATTAGAAACATTCGTTCAAGCGAGAGAAGATTTTATCAAAAAATAACTGATATATATTCTTCTTGTAGTGTTGATTATGATAAAGATTCAGAAATAACAAAAGAATTTTTTAAAACAGTTCAAAATAAATTACATTATGCAATAACAGGTAATACTGCAGCTGAAATAATATATAACAGAGTTGATTCAGAAAAAGAAAATATGGGACTAACAAATTGGAAAAATTCTCCTGACGGACCAATCTATAAATATGACGTGGACATTGCAAAAAACTATTTAAATGAAAAGGAATTAAAAGATTTGAATAGAATAGTAACAATGTATTTAGATTATGCAGAATTACAAGCAGAAAATCATAATGCTATGACTATGAAAGATTGGGTAGAAAAGCTAAATGCATTTTTACAATTTAATGGTAAAGAAATATTACGCAATGCTGGGAAAATATCTGCAAAAGTAGCACAAGAATTAGCTTATAAAGAGTATGATAAATTTAAAGTTAAACAAGATAAATTATATAAATCAGACTTTGATAATTTTTTAAATGAAACAAGAATGATAGAGAATGGAAGTGAAAATAATGGATATGCATCAAAAAAGAGAAATGAGAAAGAATAAAAAAATGAACGAAGATACAAAAAGTTTACCATCAACGAGTATCAACTGGTTTCCTGGACATATGGCAAAAACCAGAAGACAAATAACAGAAGACCTAAAAATGATAGATGTAGTAATAGAAATATTAGATGCAAGAATTCCAATTGCAAGTCAAAACCCAGATATAAGACAAATAACACAAAATAAGAAAAAAGTAATAGTATTAAATAAATGTGATTTAGCTGATGAAAAAGATAATCAAAAATGGAGAGAATACTTTATAAAAAAAGGATGCAAAGCAGTATTAGTAGATTCTAATAATGGATTAGGTATAAATGAAGTAATAAAGCAAGTTCAAGAAGTTATGATAGATGAAATGCAAAAACATGCTGATAAAGGTAGAAAAGGAAGAAAAATCAGAGCGATGATTGTTGGAATACCTAATGTAGGAAAATCATCATTTATTAATAGAATTACTAAAAAGACATCAGCAGTAGTTGGAAACAAACCAGGTGTAACTAAACAAAAACAATGGATACATGTTAATGAAAACATAGAACTTATGGATACACCAGGAGTTTTATGGCCTAAATTTGAAAATGAAGAAATTGCGTTGAATTTAGCATATACAGGAACAATAAAAGATGATATATTAGCAATTACAGAGATTGCATATAGTTTAACCAAATTTTTATTGGAAAATTATCGAAAAAATTTGTTGGAAAGATATTCATTAGATGAACAAGTTATTAATGAAATATTAGAACAAGATCAAATGGAAAATGAAAATATCTATGAAATTATGCAATTGATAGGAAAGAAAAGAGGAGCGATAATTTCAGGCGGAAACATTGATGATGAAAAAACTTCAAAAATTATATTAGATGATTTTAGAAGCGGAAAACTTGGAAGAATTACAATAGAAAAAGTAAAAAGAGTTGCTTAGTTTAGCAACTCTTTTTACTTGATGTGAGATGTTAGTCTACATCAATAGTCAGCCTTGCCCTGATTTTTTTTCATTGATGCAATTTTTTTCATAAATTCGCTCTTCCAGAGCTCAATAATTTTTTCTGGAATAGCGTTCTCTTTTGTTATTGAAACCTCAGCACCGTTGAAACTAAAAATAATAGTTTTCAAGCCATAGAGGTTGGAACCTTCATCGAAACAACCCGCAATATTTTTGGCGTAAGCTGTTATGTCACAGCCACCAAGAGGTGAGATAACCATAATCCCATCGCTAAATGATTTCATACAAAAAGCATCTCCATTATTGAAACGAAAAACTAGAGAGTTGTTGAGGTACAAGACGTAATCAAAAGTAATCTGAGTTGCCATTAAAAATTCTCCTTATATTGTGTAAACTAGGGATGGCTGATTATAAAAATAAATCTGCTATAAATATATTATATAATATTCTACATAAAGTTGTAAATGCGTAGATAATAAAAAAGCAATCAGATATAATCTGATTGCTTTTTGGTGCAGATGGCCGGAATCGAACCGGCACGGTTTATTCAACCGCAGGATTTTAAGTCCTGTGCGTCTGCCAGTTCCGCCACATCTGCATAATTAAACTGGCATTTGTCTTACAACAATGATTATTATAATATCTTTATTAGGATTTGTCAATAGAAAAATGAAAAAAATATAAAAAAAATATAAAATAAAGGAAGAGCGAAAAAAATGGAGAATATTATATAAAAAGAATGGGAGTGAACAATATAATAGGCACAATTTTAGATATAATATATCCACAAGTATGCGGAATATGTGGAAAATTAGCACATAAATCTTTATGTAACAAATGCAGAATTAGATTAGAAAAAGAGTTTAATATAAATATAGACAACTATGCTGAGGATTTCAACAAAAATTTTAATGAACACTATTATTTTTTTAAATATGAAAATCTTATAAGACAGCAAATAATAGCATTAAAATTTCAAGAAAAGCCATATGTTTACAAAACAATAGCATATTTTTTCAAAGAAAATAAAAAAAGTTTGAAAAAATTGGAGAAGTATGATATAATAATCGTAGTACCGGTCAGTAATAAGCGAAAAAAGGAAAGAGGATATAATCAGAGCAAATTATTGGCAAAAGAAATAGCACAAATTATAAATGTTCCAGTAAGTGATAATATAATAAAAAAGGTAAAAGATACAGTACCTCAAAGTACACTAAATAAGGAACAAAGACTTGAAAATGCAAAAAATGTATATAGAGTCACTAATATAAAAAAAGTGCTAAATAGAAATATATTAATTCTAGATGATATATATACAACAGGTAGTACTGTAAATGAATGTGCAAGAGTTTTAATAGAACAAGGCATAAAAAAAGATCAAATAGGAGTAATAACAATAGCGAAGGATTAAAAAAATATTGTAATAAAAAATATGGAAGGAAGTGATTTTATGGCAGATTCAGGTGCTTCTACAGTAGCTGCATTATGTGTAGCAGGAGTATTATTATTTGGTGTGCCATTAGTAACATTAACAAATAGAATTGATAATGTTACACAAGAAAGTTCAAGATTAATTGTTGAAAAATTTGTAACAGAAATAACAAATACAGGAAAACTAACAAAGTCACAATATCAAGACTTTATTGATAAACTAGATGCAACAGGAAAAACATATGATGTTGAAATGGAAATTTGGCATATAGATGAAAACCCTGGAAAGAAAACATCTCAAGCTCAATATACCAAAATAGGTGAAAATGGTTATTGGGTAGAAGCTACAACACAAATACTACCACAAATAGGAATAAGAACAACAAGCCAAGATAGCGTAAATGATACTAATAAAGAAATGCTTCTAAAAGAAGGAGATAAAGTATTTGTAAAGGTAAAATATGAGAATAGTAATACAGCTGCAAGTTCTTTATTAGGATATGCAAACTCTGGAGAATATGCAACAGAAAGTAGTTCTGGAATGGTTACAGTAAATGGAACAGCAACAGAATAATAGAGTAAAAGGTGTATTTAAAATACATCTTTTTTTCATTTTAGAAAAATTACTTGACAATTATAAAGTAATATGAAAAAATATGGCAAGAAAGGAAGATAGATATGGAAAGAATAAGAGGATTTGAAATTGCAAAGGGATTTGAAGATAAAGGAATAAATATGCCAGTAAGAAAAACTAAATGTTCAGCAGGATATGATGTAGAAGCAGCAGAGGACACAATAATTCCAGCATTTAAACCAGGAATGAAACCAACATTAATAAAAACAGGGTTAAAAGCATATTGTCCAGAAGATGAGTATTTCATGTTAGTAAATAGAAGTTCTAATCCTGGAAAAAAAGGACTAGTAATGGCTAATAGTTTAGGAATTATAGATAGTGACTATTATGGAAATGAAAGTAATGATGGACACTTTATGTATGCATATTATAATTTTTTCGACCATGACGTCGAGATAAAAAAAGGAGATGTAATTGGTCAAGTAATATTTGCAAAATATTATAAGGTTGATGGTGATGAAGCAGAGGGAACAAGAACAGGTGGATTTGGATCAACAAACCAATAATTATAAAAATAAAATTCAAAAAAAATGGCAAAAACTTTGACTTTTGCCATTTTTTGTAGTATAATAGAAATGGTTGGAAAAATAAATAAAATTAATTACTTATGATTGAAAACCAAAATATAAAGACTTGAAAGGAGTGGCTTACATGTATAATGTAGGAGACAAAGTAGTATATCCAATGCATGGTGCTGGGGTTATAGATTCAATAGAAGAAAAAGAGATATTAGGTGAAAAACAATCATATTATATATTAAAAATGCCTGGTGAAGTCAAGGTTATGGTTCCAATATCAACAGCTGAACAACATGGTATTAGAGATGTAATAGATAAAAATGAAGCTGAAAGAGTAATAAATGTATTAGAACAAGATGAGACAGAGATGGAAAAGAATTGGAACAAACGCTATAGAGACAATATGGACAAAATGAAAAGTGGAGATATATATGAAATTGCAGATGTAGTAAGAAATTTAAGCTTTAAGCAAAAAGAAAAAGGTCTATCAACAGGAGAAAAGAAAATGTTACATAATGCTAAACAAATATTAGTAAGTGAACTTGTATTAGCAGAGCATGCAACACAAGATGAAGTTGAAGAATTAGTAGATAATAAAATAAACACATCATTTGCTATGTTTAAAACAGATACAAATATGGAAGTATCAACAGGAAGTATTGTAAATAAATTTATTCCATTTGATAATAATTCATCACAAAATGATTAAAAAAATCGAATAAAAAAAGAGTCATAAGTAATTTGTAAAATTATGATTCTTTTTTTTATCAAAATCTAAAAAATTCTATTGTAAATTAAAATTAAATATGATAATATGATATCAAAATGAGGTGGATAAAATGATATATACAATCACATTTAATCCTGCTCTAGATTATATATCTCAAGTAGATAGTTTTGAAACTGGAAAGATAAATAGGACTAAAACTGAAAAGATTTTACCAGGTGGAAAAGGTCTAAATGTATCAATAAAAAATTTAGGTTTACAAAATACGGCATTAGGGTTTATTGCAGGCTTTACAGGAAATGAATTAAAACAAGAAATAGAAAACTATGGAATAAAAACAGAATTTATTATTGTAAGAGAAGGAATTACAAGAATAAATATCAAAATTAGTTCTGATGTAGAAACTGCATTAAATGGAAATGGACCTAGAATAACAGAAGAAAACATAAATGAATTACTAGAAAAGATAAAGAAATTTACTTCAGATGATATAGTAATATTAGCAGGAAATGTACCAAAAGGTATAAATAATAGTATTTATGAAACAATATGTTCAATATTAGCAGAAAGAGGAACAACATTTGTAGTAGATGCAACTAAAGAATTATTAATAAATGTATTGAAATACAAACCGTTTTTAATAAAACCAAATAAAGAAGAATTAGAAGAAACATTTAAAGAAAAAATCGAGACTAATGAAGACATTGTAAAATATGCGGAAAAACTTCAAGAGATGGGAGCAAGAAATGTTTTAATTTCATTAGGTGGAGATGGAGCAATATTAATAACAGATACAAAAGAAGTATATTATTCAAAAGCCCCTAAAGGCAAAGTTTTAAATACAGTTGGTGCAGGAGATTCAATGGTAGCTGGATTTATAGCTGGCTATCAGAAGAACAGGGACTATAAAGATGCTTTTAAAATGGGAATTGCGACTGGTAGTGCAAGTGCTTTTTCAATGAATTTAGCAACACTTCCAGAAGTAGAAAACCTATTAAAAGAAATATAAAAATACAAAGGAAAGGATGATTGAATTATGAAGATCACGGACCTACTAAGCAAAAAGGCCATTCAATTAAATGGTACAGCAAGTAGTAAAGAAGAAGCTATCAGCAAGATGATAGATTTGATGGCAAACAATGGCAACATTGTTAACAAAGAAGAATACAAAAGAGTAGTAATGGCAAGAGAGCAAGAAGGAACAACAGGAATAGGAGAAGGAATTGCAATTCCACATGGAAAAACAGATGCAGTTTCTAAACCAGGATTAGCAGCAATGGTTATACCAAATGGAGTAAATTTTGACTCTATGGATGGACAACCAGCAAAATTAATATTTTTAATAGCTGCACCAAACACAAAAGACAATATTCATTTAGATGTATTAAGCAGATTATCAACACTATTAATGGATACAAGATTTAGAGAGGAATTACTAAATGCAGATACACCAGAGGAATTCTTATTATGCATTGATAGAGCAGAAAGAATGAAATTAAGTGAAAAGAAACAAGAATCAAATGGATATGAAATATTAGCAATAACAGCTTGTCCAACAGGAATTGCACATACTTATATGGCAGCAGAAGCACTTGAAAAAATGGGTGAACAATTAGGACATAAAGTAAAAGTAGAAACACATGGACAATCAGGAGTAAAAAATAAATTTACAAAAGAAGAAATAAAAAATGCAAAAGCAGTTATAATTGCAGCAGATACAAAAGTTGATTTATCAAGATTTGATGGTAAGAAATTAGTAAAAGCAAAAGTTGCAGATGGTATAAATAAACCACAAGAATTAATTGAACATGTACTATCAGCAGATGCTAAAGTATATCATTCTTCAACCAAAAATAATCAAGAAGATGATACTGAAAAAGAAGGTGTAGGAACAAGAATTTATAAACATTTAATGAATGGTGTAACACATATGTTACCATTCGTAGTAGGTGGAGGAATATTAATAGCATTAGCATTTTTGTTTGATGATTATAGTATTAATCCATCAAACTTTGGTATGAATACGCCATTAGCAGCATTCTTTAAAACAGTCGGAGGAGCAGCATTCAATGTAATGTTATATATTTTGGCTGGATATATAGCAATGAGTATTGCAGATAGGCCAGGATTAGCAGTAGGATTTGTTGGAGGAATACTAGCAGTACAAGGAACAACATTTGCTTCATTAACAGATAGTACTGTAACACTTGTAAGTTCAGGATTCTTAGGAGCATTAATAGCAGGATTCGTTGGAGGATACATCGTATTAGCTCTAAAGAAAATATGTAGTTATTTACCTGAAAGCATAGAAGGAATAAAAACAATTCTTCTATATCCAGTATTTGGAATATTATTAATTGGATTATTTATGTTATTAATAAATCCATATGTAGCAGCAATAAACACAGCAATAAACAATTACTTATCAAACATGGGAACAGCAAACAAAGTTGCATTAGGAGCAATTTTAGGAGCAATGATGGCAATTGACTTAGGAGGACCGGTAAATAAAGCGGCATATACATTCGGAACAGGAATGTTAGCATCAGGACAATACGAAATAATGGCAGCAGTAATGGCAGGAGGAATGGTACCACCATTAGCAATAGCATTACTTGCAACATTCTTCCCAAAGAAAATAGCAAAAAAAGACAAACAAGCAGCATACGTAAACTATATAATGGGATTATCATTTATATCAGAAGGTGCAATTCCATTTGCATCAGCAGACCCATTAAGAACAATACCAGCATTTATAGCAGGTTCAGCTGTAACAGGAGCTCTTTCAATGATATTTAATTGTACATTAATGGCTCCACATGGTGGAATCTTCGTAATAGCAACAATTGGGCATCCATTACTATATTTATTAGCAGTAGCAATTGGCTCAGTTGTATCAATGGCTGTTCTGGCATATTTAAAGAAAAACTTGCCAGAATATAATAAATAAGATTAGGAGAATGATACAAAATGATAAAAGAGAAAATTACATTACAAAATGAAACAGGTCTACATGCAAGACCAGCAGGAGAATTAGCAAAATTAGCATCAGCATTTAAATGTAATATTAATTTAAATGTAGATGGCAAAACAGTAAATGCAAAATCAATTCTAGGAATTATGTCTTTAGGAATAAAGGCAAACACTGAAATTGAAATTGAATGTGATGGAGAAGATGAAAAAGAAGCAATGGAAAAAATTCTAGAAGCATTTAATAACAAATTTGGTGAATAATATATAGGAGGAAACAGATGATAAAAGGTAATGGTGTATCTACAGGAATTGGATTTGGAACAGTTGTAGTCTTAAGAAAAGAAAATAAACAAATCGAGAAAAATGTAGTAGAAAATCCAGAAGAAGAAATGAAAAGATTCAAAGAAGCACTTTCTAAAGTAACAGATGAAACAGAGCAAATAGTTGAAAAGGCAAGTGGTACGGAAAGAGAGATAATGAATGCATATTTAATGATATTGCAAGATCCTACTTTAATTGCCGAAACAGGAAATGCGATAATGAATCAAAATTATAATGCAGAATATGCTGTTGAAGTTGGATTTAATAATGTTATACAAATCTTTGAAAACATGGATGATGAATATATGGCAGGAAGAGCAAGAGATATTGCAGATATAAAAGAAAGAATACTTGCTAAATTGAGCAATATTGAAATTGTAGATTTGAGCCAATTACATCCAAATACAATAATAGTAGCTACAGAATTAACCACATCAGACACTGCAAAACTTAACTTTAAAAATGTAGTTGGTATTATAACTGAAGTTGGTGGAGAAAATTCACATACATCTATTATGGCGAGAACACATGCAATTCCAGCAATAACAAAGGTAAAAGATGCAACTAAAATATTTAATGATGGAGAAAATGTTGCTTTAAACGGAGCAACAGGGGAAATTTATCAAAATCCAACACAAGAAGAAAGAGAAAAGCTAGAAAAAATAGAAGAACAGATAACAAAGGAAAAAGCAGAATTAGATAAATATAAAGAAGAAGTAACTAAAACAGGAGATGGATATGTTGTTGAATTAGTTGCTAATATAGGAACTCCATCAGACGTTGAGATTGTATTGAAAAATTCAGCAGAAGGTGTTGGGCTATTTAGAAGTGAATTCTTATACATGGATAGTGAAAACATGCCTACTGAAGAAGAACAATTCAACGCATATAAAGAAGTTGCGGAAAAAATGGAAGGAAGGCCTGTAATAATTAGAACACTAGATATAGGTGGAGATAAAAATTTGAAATATCTTCAACTTGAAAAAGAAGCAAATCCATTTTTGGGATATAGGGCAATACGTCTTTGTTTAGATAAAACTTCAATATTTAAAACGCAACTAAAAGCAATATTAAGAGCAAGTGCATTTGGAAATTTATCAATAATGTTTCCAATGATATCTTCTATAGAAGAACTTAGAGAAGCTAAAAAAATTCTAGAAGAATGTAAAACGGAATTAGAACAAAAAGATATTCCTTATAAAAAGAATATAAAAGTTGGAATAATGATAGAAATTCCATCAGCTGCATTAATTGCATCTGGACTAGCAAAAGAATGTGATTTCTTTAGTATAGGAACAAATGATTTAATTCAATATACAGTTGCAGTTGAAAGAGGAAATGAAAAAATATCTAAGCTATATACAAAATTTCATCCAGCAGTTATCAAACTAATAAAATCTGCAATAGATGGTGCACATGATGCTGGAATATTCTGTGGAATGTGTGGAGAAGCGGCAGGAGATGAATTATATATTCCATTGTTAATTGGGCTTGGACTAGATGAATTTTCTATGAATTCTAATAGTATACTAAAAGCTAGAAAGAAAATTAGCGAATTAGAAAAGTTTGATTGTAAAGAATTAGCTGATGAAATTTTAAAAATGACATCAGCTGAAGAGGTTGAAAATAGATTAAAAAGATTTGCTCAGAGCTAGTTCATTTGAACTAGTTCTTTGCGTTTAATTAGAAAGGGATAATATATGAAAAAGATTAAAGTATTAATAAGCGAAGAAAAGATAAACAACAGATTAGATGAATTAGCAAATCAGATAATGGATGAATATAAAGGAAAAGATATAGTTTTTTTATGCATATTAAAAGGAAGTATTTTCTTTACGGTAGAACTTGCTAAAAGAATAAAAAATAACATACAATTTGAATTTGTGGAAGTTTCAAGCTATGAAAATAATGAGAGCACAGGTAAAGTAAAACTAAATAAAGATATTACACAATCAATAGAAGGAAAAGAAGTAATTATAATAGAAGATATAGTTGATACAGGAAGAACTCTTGCCTTTTTAAAAGAATTGCTATTAGAAAAGAAACCAGCATCATTAAAAATCTGTTCATTATTAGACAAACCATCAAGAAGAATTGCCAATGTAAAAGCAGATTATGTAGGATTTGCAATAGAAGATAAATTTGTAGTAGGATATGGATTAGATGATGAACAAAATCTTAGAAACTTAAATTATATAGGTTATATAGAAGAATAAATAATACCTTTTTTGGAAATAATATAGAAAATGTTATTTCTAAAGGAGGTTTTTTATTTGATTAACAAGGTGGAAATATGTGGAGTTAATACTTCAAAACTACCTGTTCTTACAAATAAAGAAAAAGACGAACTATTAAAAAGAATAAAACAAGGAGATGAAACAGCGAGAACAGAATTTATAAGAGGAAATCTTAGACTTGTATTAAGTGTAATACAAAGATTTTACGGAAGAGGAGAAAATGCAGATGATTTATTTCAAATAGGATGTATAGGGCTGATAAAATCGATAGATAATTTTGATTTGAACCAAGGCGTACAATTTTCAACTTATGCAGTTCCGATGATAATTGGGGAAATCAGAAGGTATTTAAGAGATAATAACAGTATAAGAGTAAGCAGATCTGTAAGAGACTTAGCATACAAAGCACTTCAATTTAAAGAAAAGTTTAATAAAGAAAAAGGAAGAGAACCATCTGTAGAAGAAATTGCAAAAGAGTTAGGAGTTGAAAAAGAAGAAATTGCATTTAGTTTTGATGCAATACAAGATCCTGTTTCATTGCAAGAGCCTGTTTATAATGATGGTTCGGAAAGCATTTTTATAATGGACCAAGTAAAAGATACTAAAAATAGTGATGAAAATTGGGCAGACAATATGACAATTGCAGAGGCGCTAAAAAGATTGAATGAAAAAGAAAAAAATATAATTATTAAGAGATATTTTGATGGAAGGACACAAATGGAAGTAGCAGATGAAATTGGAATTTCTCAAGCACAGGTTTCTAGATTAGAAAAAAACGCATTAGAAAATATTAAAAGATATTATAAGTAAAATAGAATAATCTCATTCTGATAATAAATTATTATCAGAATTTTTTAAAATATAAATGTAACAAATTAATAAAATAAACATATAATAATAAAGGAGGTTGCGATGGGAGATAAAGGTTTAGATTTTAAACATAAAGAAGTAATTAATATATGTGATGGAAAAAGATTAGGTTTTGTTCAAGATGTATGTGCTGATTTAGATTCAGGAAGAATAACTTCTATAATGGTTGCAAGAAAGAGAATAGATATCAATTTAGTAAATCCTTAATAGAAAGTGGATACATGAGTTTTACATTTGATAGAGTTCGTAAGAAAAAAGACTATGTTACAAGAAAGAATCAAAAAAGGACAGGCTATGTGGTAAAAGAAAATTATTGTTATGATGTGGTTTGTAAAGTAGAATTATAGGTAAAGAAGAGTATATGAAGATATGCTCTTTTAAAACACAAAAATAAAAGAACAAAAATTCGTAAATCTATTGAAAAAAACTGAAATATATGATATAAATAATTAAAATAAAAAATGGAGATATTTAAATAAATTTCAACTATTCAGAATTTCCAAATAGTTGAAGAATAGGAGAGCATATGGAAAATAATATAATTAATAAGACTGAGAAAAATTTTGAAAGTATTAAACATATTGATGAAAATGGAGTGGAATTTTGGTATGCAAGAGAACTAATGGAAATGTTAGAATATAGTAAGTGGGGAAATTTTATTAAAGTTATAGATAAAGCAAAGAAATCCTGTGAAAACAGTAATAATACTATATTCGAACATTTTGCCGACGTCGGCAAAACGATCAAAATGCCTAAAAATGCAGAAAAAACAATAGAGGATATGAAATTAACGAGATATGCTTGTTACTTAATAGCACAAAATGGAGATAGTAGAAAAAAAGCAATTGCATTAGCACAGACATATTTTGCAGTTCAAACAAGAAAGCAAGAAATAACAAGACAGGAGTACGAGAATCTAAGCGAAGATGAAAAGAGATTATATACAAGACAAAATGTAAAAGACAAAAATAAATATTTATTTGATACAGCAAAATTGGCAGGTGTTAAAAATTATGGTAAATTTAATAATTATGGATATAGAGGATTGTATAATGGGGAAAATGCGAAAGATATAGCGAATAGAAAAGGTATATCAGAAAAAGAAGATATATTAGATTATATGAGTAGTACAGAGCTTGCAGCAAACTTGTTTAGAATAACACAGACAGATGAAGTATTAAAAAATAAAAATATCAACAATGAAGATGATGCTTGTATAACGCATCATAAAGTGGGACAAGCAGTTAGACAAACTATAAAAAGAATAGGTGGTACGATGCCAGAGGATTTACCAACACCAAGAAAAAGTACAAAACAAATAGAAAAAGAAAAAAACAAAAAATTAAGTTTTAAAGATAATAAAAGATTGAAGTAAAATTATTTAAATTTATATAATATAGGAGAAAGAATATGAAAGAAATAATTAAAGATGTAATAATTCCCATAGTAACATCATTCATAGGAGCATTTTTAGGAGGATTTACTTATAATTCTTATAAATGTAAAAAAGAATTTAAATCTAATAAAATAAATGGAGATAATTCAAAAATGATAAATGGAGATAATTATGAATATAAAACCAGAAAATAAAGAAATAATGGAAAAAGTTTTTAAAAGCAATAAAATTGATGGAGCAAATGGAAAAATGATAAATGGTGATAATACAGAAACCATTACATATAATACATATAACATTTTTTATCCAGAAGTTACAACTAAAAATGAATATTCGGAATTTTATTATAAATATATAAATAAATTTGAAGAATTAGAAGGATATTTATTTTCAAATCTGTTTTGGAGTTATCAAAAAGAAAAGTACAATTTTAAGAGTGTTTCATTACAATTTGGGAAAGCTATTATAGCTTGGGTGATAGGGAAAAAAGATTTTCCTATTCAATTGTTAGAACAATTTCAAAACGAACTGAAAAGCGAATTTGATATTAATGAAGATGAAGTTATTGAAAAAAGATGGGTAGCAATGCTTGAATACTTTAGAGGAAATATTGAAAGCAGTATAACGATATATCAAGAATTGTTAATAAAAATAAAAAGTGGAGAGCAAATAGAATCTTATTTTAAAGATGATATATTAATAGATGGCAGAAATATAAATATACAATATAATGATAAAAATAATAAATATAAATTAAAAGATGAATTTCAAGAAGAAATCAATAAAAATAGACATATATTAGCCAATCCAATATATGATAGAATAAAAACTAATATATATGAAGCAGCTCATAAAAATTCTTTTGGTTATAAGCACAAAAGTAAGCATACAATTATATATTCAAATGGTTTAGAAAATATATGTAATGAAATTCAAAAATTAATATATGTTACCATTTTTTATGGATCTATAACTCATCTTAAACTTAGTAGAGAACTTTTATCAGATATACTATACCTATATGCAGATGCTTTAGAAGATGAAGATTTATATTTATCTTCATTAAGAATGTTGTTGCTAAGCAATAATACAAAAAAATTTGAGCAATTATTCAATTCATTAAAATGTAAAACACCTAAGATATATAGTAATGAATTTATTAATAGTTTGCTAAATCAAAGAAATACTGTAATTAAATTTTATATAGACAATTATAATTGCTTTTTATATAAATTGTTTGGAAAATATTTGTTAGATGAAGAATATTTAGAACTAGAAAATATGATGTTATCAGAAATAGAAATTAATGATAAAATCAATATTAATAATATCTATAATATTTTAAAAGCCTTAAAAACTAATGTATCAAGGATAGCTAATAAAGAAAAATTATTTCAAATATTTTTAAGTTATTTTGAAAATGAATATTCAAGGTTTTATATGGAGATTTCTGAAATTATAAATATAATAGAAATTGAATTACTAGATAAAAATGAAAAAGAGCTTTTTGAAAAAATATTAGATAAATTAGCAGCAAAAAGAAAGGAATATAGTTTAAATATAATAGATGTAATGGTAAACTATAAGAAAATAACGAAAAGTAATAAGTATGATGAGATTATATATGAGAATGCACATAACATCATAGTGAATAATATAATTGAAGAAAAAAACAATTATGATACTGTAAAGAAAATAATAGACATTATGGAAGAAAGAGAAAATGAAAGAGAGAAAAATCCAGGTTTATTTACAGGATATGCTAATGAATATACAATAGGAAGAAATTCTTTTTCAAAAGAAAACTATACTAGAAATTTAGAAGAATTAATATTAACTCGATATATTCCACTCGCTAGAAGAATATTAAATTCAAAAAATCAAACAATATATGAAAAAATAAGACACATCAAAATGTTATCTAATTTGCTAATTGAAAATAATACTGAAAAATATAGAAATATCATATTGGGTATAGTAGATAAAATAAATTTTGAATCGGTATATGATGATGAATTTAGAAATCGTACAATAGAAGACTTAAATAATAACAAAAAAATGTTAGAATTTTTACTAGGTATAATATCACAAGAAAAAATGATAAATACTTTTTGTGAGGCTATTTTTAATAATGAAGATAATATTTTAGAAGTATTAAAGTGTTTCAACTGTATAAATGAAAAAATTGAACTAAAAGATACAAATTTAGAGAATCAGTTATATTTTACATTTCTATACGCTTATAATAAAGATTATGATATTGATGTAAAGTGTAAATCATATTCAATATTAAAGATATTGTTAAAATCTAAATATAAGATTAATATGATTGAACTAATAAATAATAATGCAAATGTATGTACATTTGAAGAAGCAAGAGAAATAATCAAAGTATTATTATATGAAAAGATTGAAAATCAATATATAAAAGAAATTAAAGAAAAATTATTAAAAAACAACAATTATAATATAAGAAGAATTACCAATAGATATTTAACTAAATAGTTATATGAATATAAAATGAAGGATACAATTAAGTTTTGTACCTTCTATTTTTATGCAAAAAATTAAATTTAAAGAAAGAGAGTGTGATATTTATGAAAAGAGAAGAAATTATAGAATCAATTAAAAAAATTGAAAAAATAAGTAATGAACTAATACAAACAAAAGAAAAAATAAAAGATGAAGAATTAGAAAGATATTTCTGTAAGTTGGAAAAAGAAAGAATGGATATGTATGATGCAGTAATGCAAGAAAACTTATGGAAGGATTTTATGGGAGATGAAGTAACAGATTTCATTGATTATGACTATAAAGCAAAATTAGAAGATGACATATTAAAGATACATATTCCAGAAAAAATTCCACCAATAAAAAAAGGAGCAAGCTACACTCGGAAAAAGGATTACTAACAATATTTCAAGAATAGTAAGAAAATATAAAGAACTATTCTATGATAAATATGTAATGGTAATTATAAAAATATATGATGATACAAAAATATGGGATGCAGATAACAGAAATGTAAAACCAATTCATGATGGATTAATACATGGAAAAGTAATCAAAGATGACAATATTTATTGTTCATGTTATATGGTACAAGAATATTATTCTGATAAACCATATGCAGAAGTTTATGTGCTACCAGCAGATGAAATTACAAAAATAATTAACAAAAGAATAAGATAAATATATATACAAACATGGCAAAATTTTAGCAAAAAAATTCGAACAAATTTTGCTATGTTTGTTTTTATAAGAAACTTAGTAATATCAAGAGTTTTAATAAAAAACAATTTAATGAAATTGTCTAGAGTAGAGGGGACATATACAATATGTGCCCTCTACAAATGTACCATTTAAGGGAGGTACGATTAGAAAATTATGGAGGTGATTTAGATGAGAAATGGAATGACATTACAGAACAGAGATATAGAATTATTAATATTTTTGGGAAAGTATAAAATAATATCATTAGATAATGCAAGATACATCTATGAAACAAAAACATATCAAGAAAAAAGAATTGTGCTATTAACAAAGCATAATTATGTAAGAAGACTAAAGCACAAATATATCACATTAGGAAGTAAAGGAAAAGAATACTTAAATGAAAATGGATTTGAAGTAAGAAGTCATTGTAGGAATGAAAACAACATAGAAAGATTAAATGTAATAAGTGATATAGCAAGCTGTTTTATACAAGATAATTTAGATTTTACACCTAGTTGGAACATGAAAAAAGAAGATGAGCCAACAACATATTCAAGAAGATACATTGGAAATTTAGATTACAATGAAGAAAATTTTTTAGTATATGCAATCTATGAGGGAAAAGATGATAAATACGTAAAATCAATTTATTACGATATAAGAAAAGAAAACGGATATGCAAATGCAATGATATTTACAAATAACATAGAAAAAATAGTATTACATGAAAAAGGATTTTATTTTGGAAACAAATATACAATTTTAATTCCTTATAATGAGTATGGTAAATTTTTGATGAGACATAATTATGAAGTAAGACACAGTATATATTTAAGAATAAAAGAAATGTATAATGTCCAATTGTCAGACTTTAGATTAGCAGATTTAAAAATAGATGATGATAATTATGTTGTAATTATGCCATTAATAAATATGGAAATATTAGCAAGACTACATTATTATTTTAATGACAATGATAAGCATAAAAACATCTACATATTTGGATTAGAAGAATATGAAAGTGTTATAAAGCGATATTTACCTAAATGTGAATATCATAGTTTAAGTAGAAGAAAAATAAATGAATTATTAGTAAAATATATAGAAACTGGAGGTGAAGAAGATGAATCTTTATAAAATAAATGAGACATTACAACATTCATATTATCAAATGCCACAAGAATTGTTTAATAATGAAAAATATAGAAAGTTAAGTATAGAAGCAAAAGTAATCTATGCATTTTTATTAGACAGAATGAACTTATCAAGAATTAATAAATGGATAAATGGTAGAGGAGAAATCTATTTAATTTACACTAGAAAAGAAATACAAAGTAAATTAAATTTAAGTGATAAGCCAGTAACAAGAGCCTTTAAAGAATTAAGAGAAACAAACCTTATAAAAGAAGAAAGACAAGGATTTGGAAAGCCTAATTTGATTTATATAGGTAAGATTGAACATGAAGAATTGCAGAACAGTAATATTAATACAAATGATTATAGAGAAACGAATGATGTACTTATAGATAATCGAGTAAAAGAAGATTACTGTGTAGAAGAAAATACGATTCAAGAAACAGAATATTTACGAGCAAATAAGAAAGATAATATAAAACATAAAAAAAATAATAATAATATAGATGTTAGTCAGTCTGAAAGAGAAGCAAAAAATTTAGAAGATATAAAACAAAAATGTGAATTGTATTTATTTAAAGAAAGTCAAAAAAATATTATAGAAAATACATTAGATCTGATGTTTTATTCAAATAATTTAAAAATAGGACAAGCAGTTTTACCACAAGAAATAGTTAGAAGTAGAATGCAGTTATTAAATGCTTCTATTATTTTTTATGCTTTTGACAAGTTGAATTATTTGAAACAAGATAGTCAAATACATAATAGTACAAATTTTATGATTAGTTGTTTGTATAATGCGATTACAGAGTATTATTCCGATAGTGATTTACAGTTCAAAATTGATTATGGAAGTGGATAATACTTTGTAAATGATAACTATTATTAGATAAAAGTACATGTTCGAGATAAAGAATAAATATTATACCTTTCTTTTTTTGACAAAAAATGTTATAATCAAGGAGAAACATAAAAAAGAAAGAGGATATAATGGTAAACTTAGAAGAAAATAATATTTACTTTTATTTTAATAAAAACAAATTAATACACAACTTCAATGATTTTAGTTATCTGGGTAATATATATTATCCGTTAAAAACTAATACAAATGAGGTTATAATAAAAACTTTGCAACCACTAATAGAAAAAGGAAATAACGGTTATTTGATTAGTTCTATATATCATTTTGAAGTTCTAAAAAGTGCAAATGTTAATCCATTAAAGATGTGCTTTATAAATGTATTAGCAGAAAATAATACAGTAAAGTATTTATATGATAATGGTGTAAGATTTTTTACATTTGATAACTTAAATACAGTTATTGAATTTTCAAAATATGCAGATTTATCGAAAGTAAAGATAGCAATACGATTAGCAACAACACAAGTATTTAATGACAAATTTACACATTTGGGAGCAGATTTTGAGGAATGCTTAAAAATTTTTTCATTTTTGAAAGATAACAAGTGCAAAGATTATGGAATTTCATTTTATATACAAAACAACTTAAAAGCAGAAGATAATGCTTTGGAGAGAATACTTAGATATATACAAGAAAATTATAATAATTTAGGAATTAATTTTGTAAGTGTTGGAGGACTGAAACAAAGTAAAGAGATTAGTAAGGAAACACTTGAAAATTTTAAAGACGAATTAAAAATAAGTCAAATAATCTTAGAAGTAGGAAGACATCTAGTAGAAAATACTATGGCAATGGAAACTAAAATTATTAGAGAAAAGACAATTAATAGTATGAAAACAGTAATAATTAAAAATGGTATATATAGTGGCTTTTTTGATATTCTGCTTTATAATAAAAAGTTTCCAATATATTTAAAAAGCAAAAATGGTAGAGAAATAAAAGTAGAATATGAAAAGTCAGAAGAAAGTAATTATGATTTTTTTATGTGTGGAGGATCTTCAGATAGTGGAGATAAAATTGGACTAATGTATATTAATTCTAAATATAAAAATGAATTAAAAACAGGCGCAAAATTTATAGTAAAAGATGTAGGGGCATATTTTGAAGAATTTTTTATGCCATATAGTAATGATTTGAAGAAAGTATTTATAGAGGTGTAGTTATGAAGTTTAAGATGTTTAGTGTAATAGTAGGAACAGAATGCTGTATAGCTTCTTGTCCATTCTGCGTTTCTGGAGTGAAACCAAACAAAGAAAATTTAAAAGAAAGAAATATAAATTGGAGAAATTTAAAAATTGCAGGTAATCTAGCAAATAGAAGTTGTATCGATACTGTAATGCTAACAAGTAGAGGAGAACCAACACTTTTTCCAGAACAAATAACGGAATATTTAAAACATTTAAAAGAATTTCAATTTCCGTTTGTAGAATTACAATCTAATTGTATTCCAATTAGCCTTAATAAAGAAAAATATGAAAAGTATTTGAAAGAATGGTACGAAGAGGGGTTAACTACTATAACAATATCAGTAGTTAGTAATAGACCAGAAATAAATAAAAAAATATATATGCCAAATAGTGACGAATATATAGATTTACCAGACTTAATAAAATATTTACATAGTTTTGGATTTTCACTTCGACTTACTTGTGTATGTTGTAAAGATATGATGGACACCATAGATAAGGTTGAAGAATTTATAAATTTTGCTAAAGAGAATAAAGTAGAGCAAGTTACATTAAGACCAGTAAATGATGAATTTAGAAGAAAAAGTGCAGAAGAATGGATTAAAGAAAATAAACTAACAGATGAGCAAAAATTAAATATAAAAGAATTTTTAGAAAAAAAGGGAACTAAACTACTAGAATTAGAACGAATAGGAACAATATATGATGTAAATGGTCAAAATGTTTGTCTATCACTACCACTAAACAAAAACACAAGAGATACTAATCCAGAAAATGCAAGAAATTTAATATTTTTTCAAGATGGACATATAAGATATGAATGGGAAATGGAAGGTGGAATATTACTATGAAAGTATATAATGAACAATCAGATAAAAAAATTAGTGAACAATTAAAATCAATACTTACAAAAATAAGAGAAAAAAGAAATTTTAACGCAAATGAATATATTGAACAAAAATCAGATTTATTAAATGAGTATATGAATAAATATGGATTGAAAGCATGTGTAATAGCAATAAGTGGAGGTATTGATTCAGCAATAGTATTAGGAATTATTAAAAAAGCTTCAGAAAAAGCAAATTCACCAATAAAACGAATAATTCCTATGCTATTACCTGTATTAGAATCAACAGGAGTAACTAATCAAAATGAAGCTACAATTAAGGGAAAAGAATTGTGTGAAGAATTAGGATTAAAACCATATATAATTGACTTGACATCAGTTAATAATGAAATAAGAAATTGTTTAGAGCCTGTAATAGAAATAAAAGGTGAAGATTGGGCAATTGGACAACTAGCTCCATATAGTAGGACACCAATACTTTACTATACAACAAGTTTATTAAATCAAGCGGGTTTTGGAGCAATTATATGTGGTACTACTAATAAAGATGAGGGAGCTTATTTAGGGTATGTTGGAAAAGCATCAGATGGAATGGTTGATGTACAAATAATATCAGATATTCATAAATCAGAAGTTTATCAAGTAGCAAAAGAATTAGAAATACCAGAAAGTATTATAAAAGCAACACCAAGTGGAGATATGTATGATAATAGGACAGATGAAACTGTTTTTGGTGCATCTTATGATTTTGTAGAATTATATCTAAATTATTTGAATATGGAAGATATTGAAAAAGAAAGATTGATGAATAGTTTAGATGAAGAATCTAAAAATCAATTTGATTTTTATGCAAATAATTTGGAAAATTTACATAGATATAATTTGCATAAATATATGGCTAAATCTCCAGCTATACATTTAGATTTATATGATAGTAGTGTAAAAGGTGGATGGGATAATTATTATAAAATAACCAATGAGTGGTTAAAGAAATAAGGAAAGGCAATCTAAAAATAGATAGTAAGAGAAGTTTATGAGCGAAGAATATCTTTGGAATATATTAAATTTAGATGAAAATTTTAAATGTGCAGATGTAAATATAGCATATAGCAAGATAGAAAATAAGACAGAAGAAGTAAAATTGGCATGGAAAATATTACGAGATGAATATTATAGCGAGGTATATAAAAAATATTTAAGTTTAGAAACTGTTATAAAAGCAGGTTTTATTTTAGATAATTTGGAACTGGAAGACTTAAATTATTATAATTTAAGTTTACTTACTACACCAGTAAGTAAACTTATAGATTTTAAAGAAAAAAAAGAAAATCCAGTAGTATTATTATCTACTGGTGGTTTTGACCCTATACATGATGGACATATTTATATGATGGAATTTGCTAAAGAAGCCTTGGAAAAAAAGGGTTATCATGTTATTGGAGGTTATTTATCTCCATCACATGAAAGTTATGTATCAACAAAGCCATATTACAAAATAAATGCTTATGAAAGATTAGACTTATGCCAAGAGTGTGTTAAAGATAGTAAATGGCTAATGATAGACCCTTGGGAATCAATATATGTAAAAACATATATTAATTTTACAGACATAATACAAAGACTAGAATTATATTTAAAAAAACATGTAAATCCAAATATACAAGTAGCATATGTGTTTGGTGGAGATAATGCTGAATTTATGTATTGCTTTGAAAACAAAGGAATTGGAATATGTGTTGAAAGAGAGGGTTATAGTGAGAAGTTTGACCAAATGAAAAAGAAATTTAAAGGTAAAAATAACTTTTTCGTTAATAATAAATCAATAGTATCAACATATTCTTCAAGAAATATAAGAAAAAGACAAGGGTACAGTTATAATGAACAAAATTATAGTAAAGAAGATGGAGATTATGTTATAAGAAATGAAGGAATGATACCTCTAGTAAATTATAAAAATTTTGTTAATGAAGAAAAATTAGAAAATGCACATAAAAAGTTTTTAAAACAATTAATAACATTATTTAGCCAAACTTTTAACAATAAATTAGATATAAAAACAATAAACATGCAGGAACAATTAAGAAGAGCAAGTTCGGTATTAAATAGTAAGCAAACAATAAGCCTTGATACATATTATAGAGGAACTTATGATATAGAAACAAGTAGATTATTTGATATAAGCGATATACAGAAAAAATATATATCTTTAATTGGAAGAATAGGACATGATACAATAGAACATCAAATTGAAAGAATAAAAGATGGAAATTATATATTAGTTGATGATGATAGTGCAACAGGAAAAACAATAAGAGAAGTTATGAGCAATTTACCAGAGAGAATTAATATTGAGCAAATATACCTTTTAGCGAGTATGTTAAATGAAAAAATATTTGATATAGTAGATCTTCGTGATTTCATAATAGGAGTTCAAAATGGAGGATTAGTAGTTAGGCTACCAAATAGAGAAGTAGCAAGAAGTCCATATATGTTACCTTATGTAAGTCTAAAATCCAGAGCTACAATTCCTGCGATTAAAGAAATGGAAATCTCAATTAAATTATGGGAAATGAATAAAGAATTTTATCAAGAAATTGGTAGTAACATTACACTAGAGCAAACGGATAATGGATTTAAAAAGTTAATGAATTATATAGGATTTGATAATAATACACCACTTACTAAAATTTGTGAATGGCACATAAAGAAGTTAAAGCAAGAATAAAAAGGAGATATTATGGTAGAAAACAAAGAACTAAAAATAATTGAATGTAAATATGGTGAAAGAGAAGATATAATTAAATTTCTTATTCAAATTACATCAGAAGAGTTTGGATTTACAGATTGGAGAGATTATTTTGAACATAAATTAGTGGAAAAGTATAAAACTGGAAACAATACTTTCTGGATTGCGTTAAATAAAGAAAATCAAGTTATAGGAACTTGTGGCGGATTGCAACAAAATAATAATACCATCAAAATGAATTGTTTTTATATAAATTCTAAATACAGAAATTTAGGCATCGGACAAAAGTTATATGATTTATTTTTAAATTTTGCAAAAAAAGAAAATTATAAAGAAATTATATTATGCACATTTAAAGAATTTGATATAGCAATAAAGTTTTATGAAAAAAGAGGATTTGAATTATATGAAACAACAGAAGATGAATTTTGGTACAGAAAAAAGTTATAACATGGGAGGTGTAATATAGTGGAAAATGAAATAATGGAAAAGTTTTTATCTATAAATGAACAAAATTGCAATCCAACAATAGGAAAGTATTCTTCTAAAAAAGAAACTTTTTACGAAGATATAGAAAAATGGCAAGAAGAAAGAAACGATAAAGACCATATAATAAAACCTATACAATTTACTTTTGAAATTACAAATAGATGCAATTGTAATTGTAAAGATTGTGGAATGTCAGCAAATAGTATAAAAGTAGGAAAGACTAAATTAAATGATGAAGAATTATATAAATTGGTTGATGATTTATATGAGCAAGGAGTACCTGCCTTTGCTATAACTGGAGGAGAGCCATTTTTAGAATTCGAAAATATGTGTAAAATGATAAGATATTCTGAAAATAAATTAGATATTAGCAAAATAATTTCAAATGGCTTTTGGGGTAAAAATGTTGATTTGTATTTTAAAAAAATGGAAGAATCGGGATTACTTAATAACCAATTTTTTGTTCCATCTATACAAATATCGATAGGAGAACAAACCGTTCCATTAGAATATGTATGTAATATAATAAATTATGTAGCTAGTCATTATGCAATAGAAGAATTAAATTTGGGAATTGTTCATACTAGATTAAAAGGAGCAAAAGAATCACAATTGTCTAAATTATATAATACTTATATAGAAAAATTTGGAGAATTTCCAGATGGAAGAATATACTTGACAGATTCATACTATGTAAATAGCAATATGAAAGCTAAAGAGAAAATTGAAACATATAAAATGACAGTATTTGATGCGATAAATGAGTGTGATAATAGATTTAGTATAGAAGTTGGAAAATTTGTAAGTCCAAAAATCTTTATGAAATGTAATGGAGATTGTTATCCTTGTGAAGTATTTAATATGCATAAAGACATGTTTTTAGGCAATTATTTTGATATAGGGCTGCCAAAGATTTTGGAAAACTTAAATAATAATAAATATGTTAGATTTATAAGAAAATATGGTACAGTAGGATTTAGAGAAGTAATAACAAATAAAATTTTAGAGCAAAATTTTTGTGAGACTTCTTGTTATGGATGCGAATTTTGCATAAAATTTTGTGAAGAAAATAATTTGATAAGGTAGGAAAATATGGAAAAAATAGATGAAGTTCCTAATATAAAAGAAAATTTTAAAATAGAAAATCTATGTGTTCAATATGTATATCAAGCTAAAGAAAAATATAATGTTATATATATTAATTCAAAGTTATATGAAGAAATCTTTAAAGAAAAATATGAATGGCAAACAGCAAAACAAAGAATTAGTGATATGTTTTCAATAACTTTAGATGAAGAAAAATCAAACAAACAAATAGCTGGAAAAGCATATAGTGATAAGCAATTAGATCCTACAGGAATAGCTTTAAGTGGCAACTTAGGATCAGGAAGATCATTTTTTTATAAAAATTGTTTTAACATAAAAGGAGATAAAACTAAACTAGCAACAGCACCTAAAAATATTTATAGCAATGGAAAATATGCACTATCTGCAGCAATTAAAGAAACTGTAATTGCTAATATATTAGCAGATGATTTTATCATTCCAACTTTTGAAACTTTGGCAATATTAGATAAAAAAGAGAGATTTGACTTTGAAGATGAATATATGGATGCAGATGATGTTATAAGAAAAGAAATTTATAATTTACCTTGTAGTATAGAAATAAGAGTAAATAAAGAAAAAGAGCTCTATCGCATTAGCAATAGCTTAATTAATAAAGATAAATATACAATAAATGAGCTAGAAGACTTTTGCGAAAAATTAGCAAAGATAGAGGCTAACAAGTTTTGTGATAGATTCTTACATGGCTCATGGTCAGTTGGTAATATATCAATAGATGGAAATTTAATTGATTTTGATACGGCAACCTTTGTAAAAGGAAGATACCCACAATATTCAAATACTAACAAATATAAGTCAAATTATTTTGGGTATGAATTACTAGGACAAAAATTAATGATAAAATCCATTCTAGATTATGAAAACATAGAAAATGCTAATAAAATTGAAACTAATTTAGATGATTTAATGAATGAAAAATACAAGGGAAATATGAAAATAAGGTTTTGTGATTTAATAGGTTTGAATTACAATTTGCATTATAAAAAATATAATAAATATATTGATAGCTTATATGAAAAATTTAACGTACTGTCAAGAAAATTCTTACCCAATTATTATGAAACTAATGTAGCAGAAAATAGTGGAGATATAACATATTTATTCGATTTTTCAAAATTCTTTCAAAAGTATTTAATAACAAAAAAAGACAATAAAAACAATATACTGTTAGGCATGAAGCTATTACTTAATGATACAGAATACATAGAATATGAAAAAATAGGAATGATAAAAGAAAAGATACAGGAATTTTTTTATGAAAATATTGTAGATGAAGAAAATATGGATTATTCAATAAATAATGCAATGGACTTTATAGAAGAGTATGATGAACTATTTAATTTAATTAGTAAAGAAACAGAGTTATCTAGTATTAAATTTAAACAATATATAATAAATGCAAATAGAAATTATCTTTATGGAAATGAAAATATTTATGGAGAAATCTCTTATTTATATGATATTAAAAAGATAGATGAACAAACAACAAATAGAATTATAAATGCTTTAATAAATACAAATAAAAGAAATAATTATAATAAAAAAGATGAAAATAAATTAGGATTGCAGATATATGAAGACTTACTAACATATTTAGTATTATCAGAAAATTATTATTATTTAGTAATAGAACCATATTCTAATACTGAAATAGAATTTGCAAAAGCAATTATAAATGGACAAGAAGTCATGATAAGGCATTTTTCAGATGGAAATGGTAATATTATGGTTAGTGAAAAAATTGAATTTGATAATTTACCAGATATACTAAATTTTGATATAAAGTTGAAAATTAACGGTAAAGAATACAAAGATAAATTGATATAAGATAGTCGAAAAATTGTAAAAATTTGACTAAAATCATTTTTTGTGTTATTATATATATTGATGAAGAAGAAATTTTAGGAGGTAATTTTATGGGAGCTAGTAGTTATTCAAGTTATAGTGGAAAAGGAAGCACAAATACAGGTAGAAATACAAGTGCAAATAGAAGATCTGTTAGAGAAGAAAGAAGTAAATCACCAATGGTAGAAATGCTTGAACTTTTAGAAGAAGTAGAAAGATGTAGAGATGTTGTTGCAACAAGACAAGCTGACCTAGATTCTGCAAAAAAGGATTTAGAAAGAGCAGAGCAAAAAGTATCAGCACAAATAAATAAACTTGATCCAGAAACAAAAGCTAGATTTAGAAGAATGATGGGCGGATTAGATGAAAAAGGAAAAGAGCAAGATGAAAGATAAGGTTCTTTAATTATAGCGTAAATTACAAAAAGTATTTTGTTCTCATGAATTGGAGAAATGAAATACTTTTTTTATTTAAAATATAAAATAATTTTATTAGTAAAGAGGAATAGAATATGAAATTTAATGATAACATTGCTGATGATGAGTGGGAGTGGTATATAGGACAAATATTTTCAAGACTTATAAAAAATGTACATAAATCCAATATTAAAAATGTCGTTGAAATTGCACCAGGATTTAGATATAAAATAGCGTATGCTTTAAAAGATCTTGGTTTTCAAGGTAATTTATATGTTATTGATACAAATACTGAAGTCTTGGAATATATAAATGAAAAATATAACTCGATTCTTCCAAATGCTAAAATTATATGCATAAATAAAAGTTTTGAAAATGCTTTTGAAGATATTCCAAACGAATTTGATTTATTGCTATCAAATCATTGCATAGATGATATGATAATTGCAGAATATATGCAAAACTATTATAATAAAAATCTAAATAATGAAAATTTTAGAGATATGCTAACACAAGCGTGGGTAGAACTAGGAAAAGAACCTACAAAGATTAATGAGATAAGTAGTAAAGTGTTTTCTATATTTAAAAATTTCTTTTCAAATAAAAGAATTAGTACAATCATTATGAGTCAATACAAGAGTAATCTATATTTTAAAGATGAATTTAAAGAGATGGACGAAATAACAGAAGAATGTTTTAAAAAAGTAAAAGAATTAGTTATAATGGATAATGAATATATAAATAATATATTGGATTTTTTCCCTTTTGGAGATGATGAAAGGTATAGAGGTAAATACCTATTAGAGAATACTCAAAATGCAAAAAATTGGATTGCTGGAAAATATAGAGAAAAGTTTTGATGCAAGTATTGAAATTATACAAATAATGTAGTACAATGAGTCTATCAACAACAAAAGTAGATACAAAATGACTTAAGAAAGGTTTATAAAAAAGGAAGGAAATACGAGAAAGTCAAATTTTCAAAGGAATAAGAATTGTTGATTACTATTTTAAGAGAGGAGGTAATCAAACCAGACAACAGTAGGCATAAGAAAATTTGCGAATTGTATTTTGAAGGAAACCTTAACTGTGTTTGTATAGCAAAAGAATTAGGAGTAAGTCCACAATATGTATCAAAAGTTTTAAAAGGACATCCTAACTATAAAAAAGAAAAGGAAATAAGAAGTGAGATAAAACATAAAAATTATCTTGAGAGAAAAAAGACAAACAGAAAGTTAAGAACAAAAATTTTGAAGGAAAAAGAAGATTATGAGTTAGAGTATTTAAGACATCTACAATGGCAACACGCAATTGAAATGTCAAAAAAATACTTAATCTAATTATGTTCAAAATATTGTTCCAAAAAATCAACTAAAAGCAAGCAATTATTTATAAAATAAAATGCTTGCTTTTTAGTATGCCTTAAAAGTAAAAAATAGAGAAGGGAGGAGATAAGTTTTAGCATACATTAATCTAACTTTGAATATTAATTAGAAACAAGAGGAGGCGGCCTATGGAAAAAAAGCAAATTGTATCTAATAAACAAGTAAAGTTAGAGATTGAATTGATACTAAATAGAAAATTGTTTCAAAATAATACAATTAATAGAGAGGTATATGAAAATGTACAAGATGAATTATTAAAAGAAATTAATAAGGAAATAGAAAAAGTTTGAAAAATAACTACTTTATAATATAGACATAAAAGAAAAACAATTATATAATAATTGTACCTATAAAGATACTTTGAAAAGGAAGGAGATAAAAGATATGGATTTATATAATATGAGAAAAGAAATAAGTAGTGGCAAAAGCATATACGACTTACCACTAAAAGTAACATACTATGCAAGAGTATCAAGCGAAAAAGATGAACAGTTAAATTCATTAAGTAATCAAGTTTTTTATTTTGAAAACCATATAAAAGAAGTCTCTAACTGGACATATGTTGAAGGATATGTAGATGAGGGTATAAGTGGTACAAGTGTAAACAAAAGAGATTCATTTAAAAGAATGATAGCAGACAGCAAAAAAGGGAAGTTTGATTTAATACTTACAAAAGAAGTAACGCGTTTTGCAAGAAATACTTTAGATAGTATCTCTTATACCCAAAAGTTATTAGAAAATGGAGTGGGAGTGTATTTTCAATCTGATAACATTAACACTATTATGCCAGATTCGGAACTAAGATTAACCATTATGGCAAGTGTAGCACAAGATGAAGTAAGAAAATTATCAGAAAGAGTTAAATTTGGATTTAGTAGATCTATTGAGAAAAAGAGAGTGTTAGGAAATAATAATATATTTGGATATCGAAAGGATAAGACGAAATTAGTTATACATGAAGAAGAAGCAAAAATGATAAGAGAATTATTTGAAATATATTCGCAAGGAGAGATGGGATTTTACAAAATATCTGAATATTTTAAACAAAAAGGATATAAAGGAAAAAACGGAACACCAATATCTTCACAAACTTTAAGAAGAATCATAAGAAATCCTAAATATAAAGGATATTACAGAACAGGAACTGTAAAAGTGGTAGACTACAAATTACACAAAGCACAAAAGATGCCAAAAGAAGAATGGACAGTGTTTGAATGTAAAGAAAACATACCAGCTATTGTTTCAGAAGAACTATGGGAAAAATGCAATAATATATTAGAAAAGAAATCAGCAAGTTGTTTAAACAGAGTAGAAAATAAAGATGTATTTAAAAGTAGATATGCTTTTAGTGGATTAATCTATTGCAAAGAACACGAAGGAGAAGAACATATGCCAGGATATAATAGAATATCTGGAAACAAAAGGTCAAATAAACCTGCTTGGGCATGTAGTCGATATATTACATATGGACTAAAAGAATGTGAAAGTCCAATTATACAAGAATCAGAATTAATAGAAATTTTAAAAGTAGTTTTGAATAAGTTTCTTTCTAATAAAGAAGAAATTATAGAAGATTTAATGAACAAGTACAAGAAATATAATTTTACAAAAGATTTTGAAATGGAAATCTCAAATATAGAAAGTAATATAAATGTAATACAATCAAAAAAGGATAAGTTATTAGAACTTACTATTAAAAATTTATTATCTGATGAAGAATTTTATAAAAGAAACGAGGAACTAAATAAAGAAATAGAGAAACAGCAAGAGAAAATAAAAGGGCTAAAAGAAGAAAAAGAAAACTTATCTTCTATAGAAGATAATATGAAACAAATAAAAGGTGCATTAGAAAAAAAAATAAAGATAGATGAAAATATAGAAGATTTAATAAAGTTAGTAGTAGATAAAATATATGTATCAAAAGTAAATGGAGACAGAAAACATATAAAACTAGAAATCTACTTTAAAATAGGAGAGCCAATTACATTAGAAGGAAATTTAAGAAAAAAAGAAAAACAAGAATATATTATTAATGATAAAAAGTATCTTTTATGTGGCAACAATAACAATGAACATTCTACAAAAGAGAACAACTATCAATCTTGCAACAACGACATCTATAATTGTTCCTGGAGGAACTAACAAACTAATGAGTTTATTTTCTAATACTAATGATATTGTAATACCATGGGAAAAAATAAGATGTATCTCAGAAGATTTAATTTTAGTAGAAATTTAGAAAAAAGTATTGACTTATTTTTGAAAAGGTGTTAATATAATTCAAGACCAAGCGAGAGAAAAGTCAATGAATAAAAATAAAGAAAAAATATTAAAAAAATTCAAAAAAAGTGTTGACAATTTTCGACAAGCGTGGTAAGATAAAAAATGTACCGAGCAACAGATAAAAATATTAAAATAATACAAGAGAAATTAGTATAAAAGTGACAACGAAATAAAAGAAAAAAACAGCGATTACTAGTTTTTTATTTTGCCCAAAAATGAGGGTAAAAAATATTTTAAATATTTTTCAAAAAAGTATTGACAATAAGAAAAAGGTATGCTAAAATAAGTTTCGTTCACTACAAAGTGAGCAAACAAAAAAAGTACATTGAAAAGTAAACAATAGATCCTTTAGAGAAAAAACCAAACGGTAATTTTCAGAAATGAAAATGTACCAAAAAGTAAATCAAAAAAAGATTAAAAAATAGAAAACAAACAAAGAAGTTTAAAAAGAGTCATAAGAACTCAAGTTAAATAAAATTAACAAGAGAGTTTGATCCTGGCTCAGGATAAACGCTGGCGGCGCACATAAGA
>ERZ824473.1133-NODE-1133-length-40293-cov-7.159799_pt1 | contig 40293 bp, 36 predicted proteins | sample MGYA00519874_ERZ824473 | MGnify/ENA primary metagenome ERZ824473 (study PRJEB31778, sample SAMEA3449151) | human gut metagenome | biome: human gut; feature: human-associated habitat; material: faeces | place: United Kingdom | collected 2010/2012 ... | reverse complement strand
TCAAGCCGCACCAAAGAGGAACTGGACCAGGTGGTGGAACCCTTTGTGCAGGCCATGCGGCAGACAGGACAGTGGACGCAGGAGGATGAGGCGGGCTATCATCTCTACCGGCAGGAGACAGACCCAGAGAAGCGCACCTTTCGAGTATGGTATCTCATTGCCAATCCCCGGGGCCTGCCGAAAGAGTTTGTCCAGAAAGAACTGGAGTTCCGGTGGAAGCTGTTCCCGGAGAAGAAGGAGGAAAGCAAATGAGCAATCAAGTGTTCCAGCAAAACCTGAACGACAAAAAAGGTCCCCAGCCCGGCGGCCCCTATCTCATTCAGATGCTGTTCAAAGAGCCGGTGGACATGCCGGACAAAGAGAAAATGACTGCCGTAAGCCAGCCGTGGTTCAGACTAATCGCCCTATGAGCCAGCATTGTATTCGCTGGTTCTGCGCTTGGGGAAGTAGTGTCGAATACGAGCGCATCAGAAAGACAACACAAATGTAAAGTCTTAATATCAGAAGCCATGGGGATCGCTTCTGTCCAAAACCCATTATTGACAGGAATATGCCGTGTGTGCAGCCGTTCCGACCAGATACGGGAGATGTAGAGGCGGTCCCTATGTTTGTGGTATTAAGCCAAAGATGTTGAGGAGGTGTATCCCGTGAAAACATATTGCAGTCAGGAGATCAGCCGCGGCGATATTTACTATGCTGACCTGCGGCCGGTGATTGGGTCTGAGCAAGGCGGTATCCGTCCAGTGCTCATTTTGCAGAACAATGTTGGCAACCGGCACAGCCCCACTGTGATTGTAGCCGCCATCACCGGCCAGAGGCACAAACCCAGGCTCCCGACTCATGTAAGCCTGAATAGTTCGGTGCCTGGACTCTACCGCGATTCCATTATTCTGCTGGAGCAGCTTCGCACACTTGACAAGAGCAGACTGATGGATAAGGTCGGTTCATTGGGGAAAGCGCAAATGCTTAAGATCGACCATGCACTGGAGGTCAGTGTTGGACTTCTGTCAAGCTATAACACAGTTTGAGTTTGCCCGGTATTCTGGACAACTTATACCCATGAAGATAGACCAAACGATAGACTACCGGGGCCGTTCATCGGCTCCGGTGAACGGCCCCCCATAACAGGAGGGTGTTTTATGACCAAGACAGAACTTCGAGATAACCTTGTATTTCTTTCTGCACTGAAGCTGCTGGGGCAGCTCACCGAAAAGGGCCTGCTGACCATGGAGGAGGCAGAGAAGTCCCGCACCGAGCTGGAACGAAAACTCCGCCCCACGCTGTTGTTCGCATGAATAGGCTCTGTACGAGAATAGCTTATTACCCAGTTTTCCTGCTCCTTTTTCGTTGGTGTTGGTAATAGCTATTGCGGAAGGGCTGTGGTAGTGTGTGTTGCTGAAAGGAGGTCAAAAAAGATATGACCGCAACAAACATAACCGCTACAAATACTCCGCGGGTCACCGTGATCGATCCACGAGTCCCTGAAAAAGCAAAGCTGAGGGTAGCGGCCTACGCCAGAGTCAGCAGTGACTCTGAAGATCAGGTAAACTCCTACATCGCCCAAGTCGACTTCTATTCTAAGCACATTGCGGGAAAAGAGGAATGGGAGATGGTGGACATCTACGCCGACGAGGGCATCTCCGGGTTGGAAGCCAGAAACCGGGATGAGTTTAACCGGATGATGGCCGACTGCCGGGAAGGAAAAATTGACCGGGTTCTCTGCAAGTCCATTTCACGCTTCGCCCGCAACACACAGGAATACATCCAGTTTGTGCGGGAACTGCTCCGGCTGGGCATCTCCATCCACTTTGAAAAGGAGAACATCGATACCGGGAAGATGACCTCGGAACAGATCGCCCAGATCTATGGAGCGTTTGCCCAGATGGAATCCACCAGCCACTCCAGTAATATGCGGTTCAGCGTCCGTATGCGGATGGAAAATGGGCTGTTCGTCCCACCCTCCGTTCCCTATGGATACCGGCTGGCTGGAAGGGATCTGGAGATCGTGCCGGAGGAAGCCGAGGTGGTCCGCCGCATATTCTCGGCTTATTTGAGCGGCCAAGGAAAGGATGACATCGCCAAAGAACTGAACCAGCTTGGAGTGGATCGGGGGCGGAACCGCGAAAAGTGGTATCCCAGTACAGTGGCCTACATTCTGACAAACATCTCGTATACCGGGAATATGATTTGGCAAAAGAGCTATGCCACAGATACGATACCATTCCAGCAGGTTCGAAACCGCGGCCAAAAGCCTCGTTATTTTGTGGAGCACAGTCACCCGGCCATTGTAAGTAGCGAGGATTTCCAGCGTGTACAGAAGCTGATGTCCTTCCGAAATGGGCAATTTCGAGGGACTGTCCGACAGCGACGGGAAACCCTCTATAGTAAGCGCATTTACTGTGGGGAATGTGGCTCTCTCTGCCGCAAGAAGGTCACGGGTGGGAAGCACATGGTCAAACGGATATTGGAGAACGAGCGGTATCTGGGGCTGGATGGCTATCCTCGGCTGATAGCAGACGAGGAATTCCTCGCCGTCCGCCTGCGGCGGGGAGAACAGAATACCTATGCCCCCTGCCCAAGCGAGATCCTCCCCATACGTGACAAAGCGGTCTGCGCCCTCTGCGGGGAAAAGATGGCACGGGATACCAAATCCCATGGCCGCCCATGCTGGCGGTGTAAAAATCCGGAGTGTGGCTGCAGCATATATCTTGACGACAGTATCATTCTGGAGCTGGTGATTCAGAAGCTCAAAGAGCTGGCAAAATCCCCCGAGCGCATCCAACTACCCCAAGCTGCCCCAGCTTCAACGGATGCCCTCCGCATTGAGAATGAACTGGCTCTCTGCTTTAACAGGGCAGATATCAATGCAGAATATATGAAAACACTGATCATGGCCGCTGCTGCCGAACGGTATGCCGGCCTGAGCGACCCCACACCAGCCCATAGGCTGGCGCTGCTTCGGCAAAAGCTGGAACGGAATCCGGAGGATGAAGAAGCTCTGTGGGAGCTTTTCGGGGCGGTAATCGCCCAGGTATCCATCGGCAAAGGCGGAGAGATCAGCTTATATCCAAACCGATAAAAAGGAGTGTGCCTCATGAACATACAGCAAACCACCCCGACCCCTAAACTGGTCACCATGATCCCGGCTGACCCTCAGATGGCGGAACGGGATCTCCGAAAAAAGCACCTGCGGGTCGCGCCTTACTGCCGGGTGTCGACCGATAAGGAGGAGCAACTCTCCAGTTACGAGGCCCAAATCGAATACTATACGGAAAAAATCGATGCAAATCCGGATTGGACGATGGTTCGCCTCTACGCCGATGCCCCTGATATAATAGGACTAAAGCAAAACCCGACAAAACGGGCGTCGCTTTAGTCCTGTTTTTTTATTTATCGGGCATTTATCGGAACAATTCGAGGAAATGCTACATCAAAAGTGAAGGAGGAAAACTGAATATGGCAGGGACAAGGCGTTCGTTGATTTCAGCAAGTCAATGAACGCCTTTCGTCATTTCAGAGAGCAGGAGGCATTTATGGCAGAAACGATTATAGAAATTCCATTGGATGAGCTTCATCCATTTCCAGATCATCCATTCGGCGTGAGGGACGATGACATGATGCAGCAGACCGTTGAAAGCGTTCGTGAATATGGTGTGATCGTCCCCGGTATCGCAAGACCCCGTGAGGACGGCGGTTATGAGATTGTCTCAGGGCACAGAAGAAAACACGCCTGCGAGCTTGCAAGCTTAAAAACTATGCCGTTCATTATTCGGAATATTGACCGCAATACCGCAACCATCATCATGGTAGACAGCAACCTGCAAAGAGAAAATATCCTTCCAAGTGAGAAAGCCAAGGCATACAAAATGAAGCTGGAAGCCATCAAAAGGAGAGCTGGCAGACCGGGCAGAAATTCTGTCCAGGTTGGACAGAATTATGAGGGAAAGACTTCCAGAGAGCAGATTGCGGAAAACAGTCCAGATAGTGCAACTCAGATTCAGCGGTATATCCGATTGACCGAGCTTGAACCGGAGCTTTTGCAAATGGTTGATGAGGGCAAGATCGGTATGACCCCTGCGGTTGAGATTTCGTACCTTAACCCCGATGAACAAAAGCTCCTTATCGAGACAATCGACAGCGAACAGGCAACGCCGTCTCTTTCCCAGGCGCAGAGAATGAAGCGGCTTTCCAAAGAGGGTAAGCTGAGCGATGATGCCATGCTCGGCATTATGACAGAGCAGAAGAAACCCGAAACCTGGGATCTGAAGCTCCCGATGGATAAAATCCGAAAATACTTCCCTCGCTCCTATACACCGCAGCGAATGGAGGAAACCATTATCAAGCTGCTTGAAACATGGATGAAAAAGCGGCAGCGAGACCATCAGCGTTAAATATGAATATGGGATTATGAGCCGAACAGGAATTACACACATTCTTGTTCGGCTTTTTTCATACCCCGGCACAGGAGGAAACATGGCAGTATGTCGAGTTGAGAAAAACAAAAATTATACCACCATGTCGAATTATCATCTGCGAGACCCGAACCTGTCCAATAAGGCACGGGGACTTCTTTCCACGATGCTGTCCCTCCCCGAAAGTTGGGACTATACCACACGAGGGCTTGCGAAAATTTGCAAGGACGGTGTGGATGGGATAACCGCACAGTTGAGAGAACTGGAACAATGCGGCTACCTCATACGCAATCGGATACGGGATAGCAGCGGCAGAATTGTCGATATGGAGTATATCATCTACGAGCGACCACATCCGGCTTCACCAGATACGGAAAAGCCGGATATGGCAAAACCGGATGTGGATTTACCATGTCTGGAAACTCCCGCACAAATAAATATAGATAAAAGAATTACAGATGAATCAAATACTGATTTATCAAATACTCATTCCATTCTTTCCGACGAGGCTCGTCCGTCTGTGCTTGCCGCACTGGAAGCGAAGCGAAAAGAAACGGAATACCGAGATATGGATATGTACAGAGAAATCATCAAAGAGAATATTGAGTACGATTATCTTCTCTCTGAACTTCCGTATGACCATGACCGGCTTGAGGAGATTCTGGAGCTGCTTGTGGAAACAGTCTGCTCCACAAAGAAGTATATCCGGGTTGCCGGTGCGGACTATCCGGCGGAGGTTGTCCGGTCAAGGCTTCTGAAGCTGGATATGGAGCATATCAGGTTCGTGTTTGCCTGTCTCAAAGAAAACACGACCAAGATACGCAACATCAAACAATATCTGCTGACCACGCTGTACAATGCGCCCACCACCATCGGAAATTATTACTCGGCTCTGGTACAGCATGATTTATACGGCGGCTCTCGTGATTAAGCACGGGAGCTTTTTTACGCCGGGAAGGGAGGTCAAATTTTGAAACTCTTTATCTGCCACAGGGTGAGACCGCCTTAGCGATGCCGGTCTCCTCTATCGTCTGCATCCCAGACTTCATAGGAAGGAGGTAGATCTATTGCAGGAAGAAGTTGAACAGAGGACGATAACATTGGCAATTACAACAACGAAAATGACAGCCAATGTGCTGAAATCGGCAATCTCAAAGTATCTTGCTTACCGCAAGGAAAAAAAGCGTGAGGGACCTGTTAAGCCATGTGGAAAGCAGAGCGTAAAGAAACTTGTCGGACAGGACCAGGGCGTTGCCAATATTGAGATTACTGATAAGAATATCAAGGACTTTGAGCGAATTGCGAGGAAATACGGCGTGGACTTCGCTCTGAAAAAAGATAAGACCGGCGAGGTTCCAAAGTACCTTGTTTTCTTCAAAGCTCGTGACGCCGACGCTCTGACAGCGGCATTCAAGGAGTACACGGCAAAAAGCGACCGCAAAAAGGAACGCCCGTCCGTACTCAAAAAGCTCCGCAGGTTCAAGGAAGCCGCAGCGGACATTGACACGCCGAAGGTTCGCAAAAAGGAGCTGGACGCACGATGAAACAGATAAATTACAAAAAGCTGATTTTGCCCAACATCCCATATTTGTTCATCGGGCTGTTCGCTACAAAGCTCGGACAGGCGGCTCGTCTGTCACCGGGCGTTGATTTTTCTTCCAAAGTTCTGAACATGATGGATGGCATTTCGATGGCGTTTGAAAATATCCTGCCGAGTTTCCATCCGGTTGACCTGCTGGTTGGTACTGCCGCCGCAGTTATCATCCGGCTTGTGGTGTATTTCAAGGGCAAGAATGCCAAGAAGTTCAGAAAAAATCTGGAATACGGCTCTGCCAGATGGGGAAACCGTGAGGATATTGCCCCTTTTGTAGATCCCGTATTTGAGAACAACATCATCTTGACGCAAACAGAGCGATTGATGATGTCGAACCGACCAAAAGAACCAAAGAACGCACGGAACAAAAATGTGCTGGTAGTCGGCGGCTCCGGTTCCGGTAAAACAAGGTTCTTCGTAAAACCTCAGCTCATGCAGCTTCATTCCTCATATGTGGTGACCGATCCGAAAGGAAGTGTCGTGTGCGAGGTTGGCAAGCTGCTGGAGCGTAATCACTACAAAATCAAGATCTTTAACACGATCAACTTCAAGAAGTCCATGCACTATAACCCTTTCGCCTATATTCACAGCGAAAAAGATATTTTGAAGTTGGTCACGACCCTTATCACAAATACCAAGGGGGACGGAAAATCCGGGGATGAGTTCTGGACGAAAGCGGAAACGCTTCTGTATTGTGCCCTCATCGGCTATATCCACTATGAAGCACCTCCCGAAGAACAGAACTTCACAACCCTGCTGGAGTTTATCAACGCTATGGAAGTCCGGGAGGATGACGAGGAATACAAGAACCCAGTTGACCGAATGTTTGAGGAACTGGAAGCGGAAAAGCCCAATCACTTTGCTGTCCGGCAATATAAGAAATATTCGTTGGCGGCGGGCAAAACTGCTAAGTCGATCTTGGTGTCCTGCGGTGCCCGTTTGGCTCCCTTCGATATTGCTGAACTTCGGGAAATTACCATGTACGACGAATTGGAGCTTGACACCCTCGGAGATAAGATTTTCGTCAACCCCAAAGACAAAAAGGACAAGAGGTATTATAAGACGGCTCTGTTTCTCATTATGAGCGATACAGATTCGACCTTTAACTTTTTAATCTCCATGATTTATACGCAGCTTTTCAATCTGCTTTGTGAAAAAGCCGATGATGTGTACGGCGGCAGATTGCCCGTCCATGTGCGCTGCCTGATCGACGAGGCGGCAAACATCGGTCAGATTCCTAACCTCGAAAAGCTCGTAGCAACCATACGAAGCCGTGAAATCTCAGCCTGTCTTGTCCTGCAGGCGCAGTCGCAGCTAAAGGCTTTGTATAAGGACAATGCTGATACAATCATCGGAAATATGGACAGCCGTATCTTCCTTGGCGGTTCCGAACCGACTACGCTGAAAGAACTGAACCAGTCTCTCGGCAAAGAGACAATCGACACGTTCAATACCGGTGAAAGCCGTGGCAGAGAGGTTTCCCATTCTCTTAATTATCAGAAACTCGGTAAGGATCTTGCAACGATAGATGAGCTTGCCGTCCTCGACGGCGGTAAATGTATTCTGCAGCTCCGTGGTGTGCGTCCGTTTTTATCGGATAAGTTTGATATAACAAAGCACCCGAACTACAAGTATCTGTCAGATGCAAGTCCAAAGAACAACTTTGATATTGAGAAGTACCTTTCAACCCGGCTCAAAACCAAACCGGATGATGTTTACGAGGTTTATGAGGTAGACGCATCCGACGAGTCAGCAACCGCTTAACGGCGGTTTTTATGATAGATAAGACATCCAAGACAGAACGACCACTTTCAAAAATCAAACAAATCAAAATTTTTGAAAGGAGAGCTGAGCGTTAAGTCCTGTGGTCTGTGCGGCTTTATGCGGTACGCATTGAGCTTTGCGCTTCTTGCGTTCAGCGACGTTTAATCTATGGAATTTTTTAACTCTGCTGTTGATGTTCTTCAGACTCTCGTTGTTGCTCTTGGAGCTGGTCTCGGTATCTGGGGCGTGATTAACCTGCTGGAAGGTTACGGAAACGACAACCCTGGTGCAAAAAGTCAGGGCATGAAACAGCTCATGGCTGGCGGCGGTGTTGCGCTGATCGGCATGACCCTCGTTCCCCTGCTCACCGGACTTTTCGGTTAATACCGGTAATAGGCATCCCCATAATTTTGCACTTTTGGCTCCCATCCAATAGCTTGGGTGGGAGCCGGAAAGGAGGTGTTCGGCTTCCATGGGAATGGTTATTGATGCAATCGGAGAATGGCTGAAAGAAATATTGGTCAGCGGCATTATCGGCAACCTCTCCGGGCTGTTTGACAGCGTGAACGGGCAGGTGGCAGATATTTCAGCGCAAGTCGGAGCCACGCCGCAGGCGTGGAACGCTGCGATCTACAACATGATCCGTTCACTTTCTGAAAATGTCATCATCCCGATTGCCGGTGTGATTCTCGCTTTTGTCATGACTCTGGAGCTAATCCAGATGGTCTCTGACAAAAACAATATGCACGGCGATGTAGATACCTGGATGTTCTTTAAGTGGATTTTCAAGACAGCTTGTGCTGTTCTGATTGTTACCAACACATGGAACATCGTGATGGGTGTTTTCGATGTGGGGCAAAGCGTTGTAAACAGCGCTGCGGGCGTTATTTCAAGCGACGCCTCCATTGACATCAGTTCGGTTGTTGTCGATCTGGAACAGCGGCTTATGGAAATGGACATCGGGCCGCTCATCGGTCTGTGGTTCCAAAGCCTGTTTGTCGGCATCTGCACATGGGCGCTTACAATCTGTATCTTCATCATCACCTACGGACGCATGATAGAAATATATCTCGTGACCTCCATTGCACCGATACCGATGGCTACAATGGTTAATAAGGACGGCGGCAATATGGGACAGAACTATCTGCGTTCCCTGTTTGCTTTGGCATTCCAGGCGTTTCTCATTATCGTCTGCGTGGCGATTTATGCGGCTCTCGTCGAGAACATCGCCATTGATACCGATGTCAGCAAAGCTATCTGGACTTGTATGGGATACACGGTTCTTCTGTGTTTTACCCTGTTCAAAACAGGCTCGATGGCAAAATCCATTTTCTCGGCACATTAAAAACGGAGGTGATACCCTATGGCTTATGTGCCTGTACCCAAAGACTTAAATGCTGTTAAGACAAAGGTGCTTTTCAATTTGACAAAACGCCAGCTCATTTGCTTTGGCTCCGGTGCGGCTGTCGCTGTCCCTCTGTTCTTTCTGTGCAAGAGGACGATGAACACGAGCGTGGCGTCGCTCATTATGATTGTTGTTCTTCTGCCGTTTATGCTTTTGGCAATGTATGAAAAGAACGGACAGCCTCTAGAAAAGATTGTCCGAAACATCGTGCAGGTCTGCTTCCTGCGCCCAAAACAGAGACCGTACAGGACGAATAATTTCTATGCGGCGCTGGAGCGGCAGGAAAATCTTGACAAGGAGGTATACCGTATTGTCCGAAAAACGAAAGCTCACAAGGGCGGAAAAGAAACAAATCGAAGCCGCCATCGCAAGAGCGAAAAATCAAGATAAGAAAAAGAAGTCGGCACAGGACAGCATCCCGTTTGAACGGATGTACCAGGACGGCGTATGCCGTGTAAAACCCGGCTACTACACAAAAACCATCCAGTTTCAGGATATTAACTATCAGCTCAATCAGAATGAGGATAAAACTGCAATCTTTGAGGGCTGGTGTGATTTTCTCAACTATTTTGACAGCTCCGTAAAATTCCAGTTGTCCTTTATGAATATGGCGGCGAATAAGGACACCTACGGTCAGAGCATTGTCATTCCGCAGCAGGGCGATGATTTCGATAACATCCGTGTGGAATACACGAATATGCTCCGCAGCCAGCTTGCTCGTGGCAACAACGGTCTCATTAAGACCAAGTACCTGACCTTCGGCATTGAAGCCGATACCATCCGGGCGGCAAAGCCGAGACTTGACCGGATTGAGACAGACCTGCTGAACAATTTCAAACGGCTCGGCGTGTCGGCAGAACCATTAAACGGAAAACAGCGGCTGGCACTCATGCACCGTATGTTCCACATGGACGAACAGATGGACTTCCATTTTGAATGGGACTGGCTTGCTCCGAGCGGTCTCTCCGTGAAGGACTTTATCGCTCCGTCCTCTTTCGTGTTCCGTAATGGTAGAGATTTTTGCGTTGGGAAAAAGCTGGGCGCTGTGTCCTTCCTGCAAATCCTCGCCCCCGAACTCAACGACCGTATGCTTGCCGATTTTCTGGATATGGAATCCAGCCTGATTGTTACCATGCACATCCAGTCGGTTGACCAGACTAAGGCAATCAAGACGGTTAAACGCAAAATCACCGATTTGCAGAAGATGACCATTGAGGAACAGAAAAAGGCGGTCAGAAGCGGGTACGACATGGACATCATCCCCTCTGACCTCGCAACCTACGGCAATGAGGCGAAGAAAATCCTGCAGGACTTGCAGAGCCGGAATGAGCGTATGTTCCTTATGACTTTCCTCGTGCTCAATACCGCAAACAGTAAACAGCAGCTCGGCAATAATGTGTTCCAGGCATCCAGCATTGCACAGAAATATAACTGCCAGCTTACCCGGCTTGACTTTCAGCAGGAGGAAGGGCTGATGAGCAGCCTGCCTTTGGGACTGAACCAAATCGAAATCCAGCGGGGCTTGACCACATCAAGCGTCGCTATTTTTGTACCCTTTACCACGCAGGAGCTGTTCCAGAACGGTGCCGAAGCTCTGTACTGCGGCATCAACGCACTTTCCAACAACCTTATCATGGTGGATCGGAAGCTCTTAAAGAACCCAAACGGACTGATTCTTGGTACGCCCGGTTCCGGTAAGAGTTTCTCAGCGAAAAGAGAAATCGCCAATGTGTTTCTTGTTACCGATGATGACATCATCATCTGTGACCCCGAAGCAGAGTACGGTCCTCTTGTGGAGCGGCTTCACGGGCAGGTCATCCGCATTTCTCCGACCTCGACCCACTATATCAACCCAATGGACCTGAACCTCAATTACAGCGAAGAAGAAAACCCTCTGTCGCTGAAGTCCGACTTTATTCTGTCTCTTTGTGAGCTGATTGTCGGCGGCAAAGATGGTTTGCAGCCTGTCGAGAAAACGGTCATCGACCGCTGTGTGCGTCTGGTATACCGGGATTACCTCGCTGACCCCAAACCGGAGAATATGCCAATCCTCGAAGATCTCTACAATGCCCTACTGCAGCAGGATGAAAAGGAAGCCCACTATATCGCAACGGCGCTGGAAATCTATGTTACCGGTTCACTCAATGTATTTAACCACCGCACCAATGTGAACATTCACAGCCGCATCGTGTCTTACGACATTAAAGAGCTTGGAAAACAGCTCAAGAAAATCGGGATGCTGATTGTTCAGGATCAGGTATGGAACAGAGTGACCATTAACAGAGAGGCTCGGAAGTCCACCAGATATTATATCGACGAAATGCACCTGCTGTTAAAGGAGGAGCAGACGGCGGCATATTCGGTAGAAATCTGGAAGCGTTTCCGTAAATGGGGCGGGATTCCGACCGGTATCACACAGAATGTGAAAGACCTGCTTTCTTCCCGTGAGGTCGAAAATATTTTTGAGAACTCTGATTATGTCTATATGCTCAACCAGGCATCCGGCGACCGTCAGATTCTCGCAAAACAGCTCAATATCTCTCCCCATCAGCTCTCGTATGTCACCCACAGCGGTGAAGGCGAAGGGCTGCTTTTTTATGGCTCCGTTATCCTGCCTTTCGTGGACAGGTTCCCGAAGGACACCGAACTGTACAGTATCATGACCACCAAGTTATCCGACAAGTCTGCAGCCGATTAAGAATGGAGGAATCGCTTATGAACGACAAAATGTATCTCATTCACGAGGAGGACTATATCAAGCACATCGACGAGAAGGTGCTGCTTTATTCTTTTGTAAAACAGCTCACCCATCACATCGCAAAGATGAAGTCCGCCCGTGAGAACGAAAATCTTATCAAAATGGCGAAGTATTACGATACTGCCGCCGAGAACCTGTTTAGCTTCTGGGGTATCCCCAAGTCGTACCTCGTGTTTGACAAAAAGGAGGACCTTTCCGAGCTGATGGAAAACGAGCTGATCGAACCGGAGGAGGCGGGATTTTATCCCTGCGACAGCGGCTGTGCCGGTAATTGCCCGTGCTGTGAAGCCGAGGACGATGAAGCCGATGAGGATGAGGATTTTTCAGAAATGCTGGAAACTTTGTCCGCTCTCATTCACGATGTGTTCGGGGACAACGTATCGGTTCACATTGTCCTGGAGTAACCCATGATGCGTAATTTGCGGGAGGTGATGTCTTATGGGTAAGCGTTCGCCACGGCTGCAGTTCACTAAGGAAGAACGAGCTGCATCGGAGCTGAAAAAGGTCATTCAGAAAGCGGATATAAAGGCGGATAAGCTGGAAAAAGCCGAGGCAAAAATCCCGAAGAAAACTGTCAAGCGGAAAGAGCGTGTTGTAGATGCCGAGGGCAAGGTAACGACACGCCTGTATTTTGAGGAAGTGGATAAAAAGAAGCCAACCTCCAAGCTCTCTCATGCGGCAGCGGCGGCTCCGGTCAATTCTGCTTTATCGGCAGCTCACCGGGAAATCCGGCAGTCTGAGGAAGATAATGTGGGCGTAGAAAGCGCTCACAGGATGGAGGAAGTTGCCGAGGGCAGTGTGCGGATGATAGACTCCGCACATCACGCCCATAAGCTCAAACCTTACCGTAACGCAGCCCATGCAGAAGCAGCGGCAGACAAAGCAAATCTTCGTGCTTTGAACAAACAGGCACAGCGGCAGAATCCGCAGTTTTCCAGTAACCCCTATTCCCGTTGGCAGCAGAAACGAGCCATTAAAAAGGAATATATGGCGGCGAAAACCGGGAAAACGGGTGCATCCGCCGCAAAAACGACTCAGAAAACTGCGAAGTCTGCAAAAAAAGCTGCTGAGAACACGAAAAAATCGGCAGGGTTCCTCAGACGGCATTGGAAGGGCGCTTTGATTGTCCTGGCGCTCCTTCTGATTGCAGCCTTTTTCCTGAGCGTTGTGTCCTCCTGCTCCGTTATGGTACAGGGCGGTGTTTCCGTTTTCGGAGCGTCCACCTACCCTGTGGAGGATGCGGATATGCTTGCGGCAGAAGCACAGTATTGCGCTTTGGAGGAAGAACTGCAGGGGTATCTTGACACTTACGAAAGTACCCACGACTATGACGAGTACCATTATGAGCTGGACGATATTGAGCATGACCCCTATGTTCTGATTTCGGCTATCACGGCGCTCCACGGCGGCGAGTGGACGATTGGCGAGGTTGGCGGAACCATTCAAATGCTGTTCGACAAGCAGTATATCCTAACGGAAGATGTAGAGGTGGAAACACGCTATCGGACTGAGACAGATACCTGGACTGACGCAGAGGGCAACACTCACACCGACACTTATGAAGTGCCCTATGACTACTATATCTGCACGGTGAAACTGGAAAACTTCAACCTTTCTCATGTGCCGGTGTACATTATGAGCGAAGAACAGCTTTCAATGTATGCAACCTATATGAGTACGCTGGGCAACCGCCCGGACCTGTTCCCCGATTCGTCCTATGTAGACTCCTATATCAACACCGAATACGAAAAGTATGAAATCCCTGCGGAAGCCCTTTCCGACCCGCAGTTTGCCGCCATGATGGAGGAAGCCGAAAAGTATCTCGGATACCCTTATGTCTGGGGCGGTTCCAGTCCCAGCACCTCTTTTGACTGCTCCGGCTTCGTTTCGTGGGTCGTGAACCATTGCGGTGTCGGCTGGAATATCGGCAGACTCGGCGCTGACGGTCTCCGTCATACCTGTTCCTATGTATCGCCGTCAAGTGCCAGACCCGGCGACCTCATTTTCTTTGAGGGCACTTACGATACCACGGGAGCTTCCCATGTCGGCATCTATCTGGGCGACAACATGATGATTCATTGCGGAGATCCCATCCAGTATGCCGACATCACATCGAATTACTGGCAGCAGCATTTCCTATCATTTGGTCGTTTACCACAGCCATAAAGGAGGACTTATGAACCCGAAAGTAGTGAAGCTCCGTGAGGAGCGTGAGAAAAATGTGGCGAAGATTGCTTCGCTGCAGGCAAGAAACAAGAAGATTGACGCAGATATTATCTCTATCGAGAACACGGACATCATCGGCATGGTCCGTGAGGTCGGTTTGACGCCGGATATGCTGTTTGAGCTTATTAAGGCAAGCAGGAAGAACCCTGTATCTGCGTCTATCCCTGCAACTAAAGAAACGGAGGGAAACCATGAGAAATAAAATGAGAAAAGCAACCTGTCTGATGCTCGCTGTGCTCTGCATGGCGGGCATTTCTGTTACAGCTTACGCTTCGGGCGGCGATGAAGCAGTTGCTCCGCCCAGCGATGAAACCGTTGTGGAGACTGAGAATCCTGTTTCGGATGAACCCGGAGAGAGTGTGGAAATCCCGTTCAGCTATACCATTGACGGGGACGGAAATCTTGTTATCACCATCGACGGTGTAAGTGAGACAGTAAAAATCACGGCTACCGGAACAGTCGTAACCGGCGGCAGTTGTCTGAATGTGCGTACCGGCGCAGGCTTGGATTATGAGATTATCGACCAGCTCCGTCCCGGCGAGGAAGTAACGGTCATTGGTTCCGAGGGCGAATGGTATGAGGTGATCGTGCCAGAAAAGAAAGGCTATGTTCACAGCGATTATCTGAAAATTGCCGAGAACAACGGACAGAACATCGAAATTGATGCTGATATGCTGAAACAGTTCATGGAGCTGCTGGGTTCGGGGAGTACCGGAGGCGAGGATGGCGAAGATGGGAAATCTCCCCTTGCCCTTACTCCAGACGGCAATCTGACGCTGATTGACGATTTCCTGCAGATCGAAGCGCCTGCAACGGAGGACTCTGAACAGATAGAAAAACAGTTTATCACGGTTCAGTCCAAGAGCGGCAACACCTTTTATCTTGTCATTGACCGCAACGGCGAGACGGAAAATGTGTACTTTATGAATCTTGTGGACGAAGCCGACCTGATGGCGCTTATGGAGGGAGAAAACGGAAAAGCAGAGCCGACCTGCTCCTGCAGCGACAAATGCGTTGTCGGCGCAGTCAATACGAACTGTGAAATCTGCCGTTCCAATATGAGCGAGTGTACCGGCAAGGAAGCAGCGCCGGAACCCGAACCGACCGAGCCGACGGAGGAACCCGCCGAGGAAAAGAAGCCGAATAACTTCCTGCCCGTTATCATCCTTCTGATTGCGGGTGCAGCCGGCGGCGCTGTGTACTGGTTCAAGTTCAGAAAGCCTAAGACCAAGACTTCCGGCGACAGCAATCTTGATGATTATGATTTCGGAGAGGACGATGAGGATTACGAGGAAGAAACGGAGCTTGACGATGCCGATGTCATGGCGGAGGCGGAAAGCGAGGATGAGAAAGCATAATGAGGATTTTTGATAGCTGCACCGAGCGTGTTACGCTGGCAGATGTCTCTGAGGACATCGCCAGCGATCTTATTTTCGAGAAGTATCTGAAAAAGCTCCACGAGGAGCGTGAACGGGCGAAAGCATACGCCGACCAGAAAGACAAGGAGAAAAATGACTATGAAAAGACTTGTAATTGCTGAAAAGCCCTCTGTGGGAATGTCGATTGCCTCTGTCCTCGGTGTACGAGACCGTAAGGACGGCTACATCGAAGGTCTGGATTATATCGTGTCCTGGGGATTCGGTCATCTGGCGGAACTCGCCAATGCCGACACCTATGATGAAAAGTATGCCAAATGGCGGTATGACGACCTTCCTATCGTTCCTGCAAACTGGAAGTACAAAATTCCCAGAGACAAGTACAGCCAGTTTGAAACGCTGAAAAAGCTGATGAACCGTGAAGATGTGTCCGATGTGATCAACGCCTGCGACGCAGGGCGTGAGGGCGAGCTTATCTTCCGCAACATCTATCAGATGGCAGGATGTAAAAAGCCCATCTGCCGCCTCTGGATTTCCTCTATGGAGGACAGCGCCATTGAGCAGGGATTCCGTGAGCTGAGAGACGGTAAGGAGTATGACAATCTCTTTGCCGCCGCCCGGTGCCGTGAGTGGGCGGACTGGCTCGTTGGGATCAACGCCACCCGCCTGTTTTCCGTCCTGTACCACCGCACGCTCAATGTCGGGCGTGTGGTCTCTCCGACTCTGGCTATGCTTGTCCAGAGAGAAGCGGAGATCGGAGCGTTCAAGCCCGAACCCTTTTATACGGCGGAACTGGATTTCGGTTCCTCTACCGCAGTCAGCGAGAAGTTCAAACAGAAGTCTGAAGCGGAGGCGATCATCCCACAGAACGGCGAGTCTATTGTGGTAAAATCCGTTACCAGCAGGGAGAAAACCGAAAAGGCTCCCGCACTTTATGACTTGACCACCCTCCAGAGAGATGCAAACCGGCTGCTTGGCTATACGGCGCAGCAGACGCTGGACTATGTGCAAAGCCTCTATGAAAAGAAGTTCTGCACCTATCCCCGTACCGACAGCCGATACCTTACCGATGATATGGCTGACAGCGTAAAAGCGATGGTTGCCTGTTCGGTCGGTATTTGCGAGGAACCCTATCCGCCTGCGGTTCTTTCCCGACAGATCTGCGACAGCAAAAAGGTATCCGACCACCATGCAATCATTCCCACATTGGCTGCCGGGGAGACGGATATTCATGCTCTGCCCGTAGGCGAGCGTGAAATCCTCCGATTGATTGCAAAGCAGGTGCTTCGTGCCGTTTGCGATAGCTTTGCTTTTCGTGAGACGGTTGCCGTCATTTCCTGTGGAGACCACATTTTTACTGCTAAGGGAAAAGTCGTGGAAAATCCCGGATGGAAACTCTATTCCGCAAAGGAACAGGCGGATAAGGTGCTTCCCGAACTGAGTGAGGGTGATGAGCTGAAAGCCGCAGGTTTTGAAATCAAGGAAGGAACGACAAAACCGCCCGCCCACTTTACCGAAGACTCCCTGCTCTCTGATATGGAGACAGCCGGAGCAAAGGAGATGCCGGAGGATGCTGAGCGCAAAGGTCTGGGAACGCCTGCGACCCGTGCAGGTATCATTGAAAAACTGATTGCCACGGGTTTTGTAGAGCGTAAGAAATCCAGAAAATCGGTTGTTCTCGTTCCTGCGAATACCGGTGTTTCCCTCATTACCGTCCTGCCCGAACAGCTCCAGTCCCCTCTGCTCACCGCCGAATGGGAGCACAAGCTGAAACTGGTGGAACACGGCGAACTGGACGCAGATGTGTTTATGGCTGAAATCAGCCTGATGGTAAGTGAGCTTGTGAAAACCTACTCGGTTATCAAGGGTGCGGAGGTGCTGTTCCCGTCTGGTCGGGATGTGGTTGGCAAATGTCCCCGCTGTGGCAGCGATGTTACCGAGAGTAAAAAAGGATTCTTCTGCGAGAGCAATAGCTGCCGCTTCGGATTGTGGCGTGACAACAAGTTCCTCACCGGCAAGAAAATCACGCTGACAAGGAAGATGGCGGCGGCTTTGCTGAAAAACGGCAAATTCCCAGTTAAGGGTATTTTCTCTGAGAAAACCGGCAAGTCCTATGACGCTGCCCTGGTTCTGTCCGATGACGGGACTAAGAGCGTTTACAGCTTGGACTTCGGTAAGGAATAATACAGGTGCCGGCCGGTGAGTTTATCGTAACTCATGGGTCGGCAAACCTTTCTCCTATGCGGAGGCAATCTAATTTATCAACGATGAAGGGAGCAATCTATGGCTGAAAAACAGACCAACAAAGAACGGCTGAAAGACATTACCGACAGCATAGAACGAGGGATTCAAGACCTCTTTCAGTCGGACAAGTACGCTGAGTATCTCCGCACGATGAGCCGTTTTCATAAATACAGTGTAAACAATCAAATGCTTATCTATATGCAGAAGCCAAACGCCACTTTAGTCGCCGGCTTCAACAAGTGGAGAGATCAGTTTGAACGCAATGTGATGAAGGGCGAAAAAGGAATCAAGATTATCGCTCCTACACCATTCAAAAAGAAAATCGAACAGGAGAAACGAGACCCGGACACAAATCTACCCATGCTTGATGCAGACGGCAAGGTTATCATTGAGGAAAAGGAAATCAAAATTCCCATGTATAAGCCTGTAACCGTCTTTGATGTGTCGCAGACAGAAGGAAAACCGCTGCCGCAGCTCGCCTCCGACCTGTCGGGCAATGTGCAGAATTATGAGGTTTTTCTGGAAGCCCTGCGGCGTTCTGCTCCTGTTCCCATTGAAATCATCCCGATCCGTGATGGCTCGGACGGCTTTTTCTCCTTGGACAACCAGAAAATCTCCATTCGTGAGGGAATGAGCGAAGTGCAGACTGTATCCGCTGTGGTTCACGAGATTGCCCATTCCAAGCTCCACAACACGAAGAAAATGGAGGAACCGAAAGATGCTCCGAAATATCAGGAGGTTGAAATTTTTGATGTGCCCGCCCTGTTTTCTAACGGGCGTGTAACTTCTGCGGATGTTCCAGAAGGAATGTACTGTTATGATCTGCGAGGTTCTGATGATGACCCAGGTGTGCCTGTGACAGTCGAAAACCGTGTCGCAGTCAATCATGCCGGTTCTCTGATTACCGCAAAGCCCCTGGAACTGCCGGAGGACGGGCGGCTCATGCTGACCGAGGATGAGGGACTGAATTTTGTCGGTGGTGAGATTTCCGCCTATCGTTTCCTGAATGAACAGCGAAAAGACCGTCATACGGAGGAAGTTGAGGCGGAAAGCATTTCCTTTGCCGTCTGTGCGTATTACGGTATTGCAACAGGCGAAAACAGCTTCGGATATATCGCTGCGTGGTCAAAGGATAAAGAACTGCCGGAACTTCGGGCAAGCCTTGAAACCATCAATAAGACTTCCTCCGAGCTGATTTCCGATATAGACCGGCACTATGCGGAGATTATGAAAGAGCGTGAAACGGAAATGATTGCCGCTCCCGAAGAAGAAAAAAATCTCGAAGAAATGAATATCCTTGAAATGGTGGATTATTTCATGGAACAAGGTATGACAGAGGAACAGGCTAACGATCTTGCAAATTCGGAGTGGCAGGCACGGAAAACAAATCAAGTCTCTGTTGAAGGGAGTTCCGAACCTGTCATTGAGCTGCCTGTGGAAGAAGTTCCACCTGTACAGGCTTCCGGCAATGGGGATATGCCCGATCCATCTATGTCCATTGAAGCCATGAACGCCTACGGCTATACGGATTCGGATATGCTTCCTCTGTCCAAAGAGAGAGCCTTGGAACTGTTCGAGCGAGATGTCCCTATCTATATGCTCTATGACGGCAACACCGAGGCGATGGCGTTTGAAGCCGAGGATATTGTACTGTTCTCCGGCTGTTTTGGCATTACCCGTGAAGATTGGGACGCTATCAAAAATCAAATCCCGCCGATGGATATGGAAATGGTTCGTAAGAAGCGTGAACAGGCGTTTCACGAAAGTGCCGGCGATACCTATGCCATCTATCAGTTGAAACGTGATGATGCGACTGCGGATTTACGGTTTATGAACTCCGAATGGCTGCAGAAGAAAGGTATTGAGCCGCAGTATGAAAACTATGAGCTGGTTTATACCGGAACTTTATCCAAAGAAGGAAGCCAGATTGAAAAGCTGGAGAATTTGTACCGTATTTTCAATGTTGAGCATCCGCAGGACTTCACGGGACACAGCCTCTCTATCAGTGACATCGTGGCACTCAAACAGGTGGGTGTGGTATCCTATCACTATGTTGACAGCGTTGGCTATCGGGAACTGACAAACTTCCGTAATACCGACAATCATCTGAAAAATGCAGAAATGCAGTTGGAAGATGATTATGGCATGATTGATGGTGTTATCAACAACGGTCCCAAAGAGTCGGTAAAGCCAGCACCTAAAAAGGAAGAAGTCAAAACAAAGAAGCCCTCTGTCCTTGCCAAGCTCCGTAAGTACCAGGAGGAGGACAGAAAATCAGCGACGCAGCACAGAAGTGCGGAAAGGGATTTGTGATGAATTTTACGAACGACGAAATGAATCTCGTGTGTATCTATGATACCGGAAACCGGACAGGGCTGATAAACGCCTTATCTGAAATGCGGAAAGAGCTGAGCATGGATGAAACCGATCTTCGTGAGCTGACTGACTCCACGCTGAATAAGCTCTCTGCCATGTCCGACGAGGACTATGCGAAGCTGGAACTGTATCCTGATTTTGACGAGTAAGATGTCGGAGCAGAACTTTTTCAGTATTTACAAAAAGTTAAAACCCATAACAGGTATCATCTCTTGACCATACGGGCATATTATGATAAAATATGATTGACTGCAGATTATCATAAAATGTCACAAAATGGAGGTGCGTTATGGCATATATTACAAGAGAGCTGGAACGAAAATTTCTGAAGCTCAATGATTTTTTCAAAGTTATCCTTGTGACTGGCGCAAGACAGGTCGGAAAAACGACCATGCTGAAGCATTTAGCAGACAGTGGCAGAACCTATGTCACGATGGACAATGCAATGGCACGGGAGCTGGCGCAAAGCGACCCGGTGCTGTTCTTCCAGACTTATAAGCCGCCGATCCTCATTGACGAGGTGCAGAAAGCCCCTGAGCTTTTTGAGCAGATCAAGGTGATTTGCGATGAAAGCGACGAGAAAGGTCTTATTTGGCTGACAGGCTCCCAGCAGTACAAAATGATGGAGCGAGTACGTGAAACCCTTGCCGGAAGAATTGGAATACTGGAACTATACAGCCTGTCTGCGAGAGAAAAAGCAGGAATGGTATTTGATACCGATTTGGATTTCTCCCTTGCCACTTTACAGGCAAGACAGCGTAGACTTCCCAAAAACGATGTGATTCAAGTATTCAACCACATTTGGCAGGGCGGTATGCCGCAGGTACAGGGTGTGGACGATGAACTTCGTCAGGAGTATTTCAATTCCTACATCGACACTTACCTGATGCGGGATGTAGCTGAGGCAGGAGGAATTACGGATACGGTGCGTTTCCGTAAATTCCTTGTTGGCTGTGCTTCCCTTGTGTCGGAACAGGTCAATTACGCAACGCTGGCAGAATCCGCTGATATTGCGCCGAGCACGGCGAAGGAATGGCTGAAAGTGCTGGTAGGACTTCATATCATTTATCTGCTCGCACCGTATTCCAACAATGAGCTAAAACGGCTCAGTAAGACCCCGAAACTGTATTTCTGCGATACCGGGCTGTGTGCGTATCTTTCCATGTGGCTGACGCCAGATACGCTGCGGAATGGTGCTGCAAGCGACCATTACTACGAGAACTATGTTGTGATGGAGCTTGTAAAGAATTACGCCTACGCAAAATCCAAGGTGAATATCACGTATTTTCGGGATTCCAACGCAAAAGAGATTGATGTCTTTGTGGAGGAAAACAATGTCATTCATCCATTGGAGATTAAAAAGAGCGCCGCACCCGACCGCCGTGAAGTTAAGAAATACAGCGTGATTGATAAGGCGTCCTTGAACCGTGGCAACGGCGGTATCATCTGTATGTGCGAGGAGCCAATTCCGATCGATGCAGATAACTGCTTTATCCCCAGCAATCTCATCTAAGGAACGGCGTAAACACAAAAATGGAAGAAAGGCGGTGATTCTGACAAATGGCAAAGAAGCAGGGTCATTATTGCAAAGTCTGCGGAACGTATCGATCCAATGAGAGTTTTTCCGGGAAGGGTCACAGCGCACATATCTGCAAGAAATGTGCGGCGCTGTCCCCTGCAGAGCGTTCCAAAGAAATGACTTTGACACGGCTGATGAACCTCCCGTACCGGTTATCTGCGGAGCAGAAAGCGTGGCTCAAGGGGCTGCAAAAGAATGACTGCCATGAAATTGCAGAGACCGCCAAAGCAGTTTATGCAGAGTACTTCCCTTATGCTGAGAGAAACGAACGCAAAAAGCAGCTCCATATCAAAGAAATGACATTCCATATTCAGGATGAATTATGGGATGAATATGGAGATCCCTTTGACGCACAAATCACATTTACGCTTGACCGCAAATCACGGCAAATTTCCTGTATCCAGGCTGAAACCACCGATACGGTGGAACTGCCGGAGAAGGAAATGAAAAAACTGCTGAACCGGATCGTCAGCGAGTACGAGGTTTTTTGCTGGGAAGAAGATTTTTCTCAATCTGATTTTGACTCCTTTGATGATGACGATGAGGGCGGGAGCGATTTTGCCGAGAACGAAAATGCCGATGATACAGAACAACCCTCATGGTCAGTCTCAATCAGTTACTCAAATGGTGAAGAACAGCAGATGAAAGGGTTTGACATCCCAATCCGTGTCAATGAGCTGGCGCTGGATCTGCTTCAATACTTTGAAGATGACGCAGACGATGATGAAATCTATTTTTGAACAGAATAACAAAGTGTTATGTGCAGGGCACCCGATTTTCGGGTGCTCTAATTTTATGGAATAAAGGAGGGCAGACAATTCATGCCAAGCAAACTGCAAATGTATGAGCAAATGGCAGACCAAACCGCCAAGCAGGTTACGGGCAGCTTCGGAGAATGGACGGCGTTCCTCGAAACGATGGGGCGGCTCTACAAATATCCGTTCCATGAGCAGCTTATGATTTTCGCTCAAAAGCCAAACGCAACAGCCTGTGCCGACTATGACCTCTGGAACAAGCAGATGGGGCGTTATGTCCGCCGTGGCACCAAGGGCATCGCCTTGATTGATACCAGCGGCGATAATCCGAAACTCAAATATGTGTTTGATGTTTCGGATACAGGCACCAGGGCAAATTCCCGCCGTCTGAACCTTTGGGAATATCGGGACGAACATCAGGACGCTGTTACGGCGTCTCTGGAGAACCGTTTCGGCGTATCCGGTGAAAAAGGTCTTGCCGATCAACTGGAACAGATTGCCGGGAAGCTCGTAACCGAATACTGGAACGACAACAGGCGGGACATCCTCGGCATCCTTGAAGATTCTTTCCTTGAGGAGTATGATGATTACAACGTAGAGATGGCGTTCCGAAACGCCGCTGCGGTCAGCACCACCTACACGCTCATGTCCCGCTGCGGTCTCAATCCCGGCGACTACTTTGAGCATGAGGATTTTTTAAGCGTATTCGATTTTAACACCCGTGATACGATTGCCGTTCTCGGCTCGGCTGTTTCCAACAGCAGCGAGCAGATTTTAAGGCAAATCGCAATCACCGTAAAAAACTACGAGCGAGAAGCAAGCCTGCAAAGACAGGCGGAAAGGACGCAGAATGATGGAGAACAATCTGAATTATACGCAGAACGGGGATTATCTGATTCCCAATCTGACGCTCTCCGAGACCGAAACGAAGCCCTTGGGCAAGTACGGTCGGATGAGGAAAAAGTACCTGCAGGAGCACAGGCCGGTGCTGTGGAACAGCATGATCCTGTCAGAGAGCCTGTATCCGCATCTGAGGGAGATCGACGAGGCAGCGAACCGGAGGCTGGAACTGATGATGCCGGAGCTGATGAAGCAGAACGGCGTGACGGAGAACCTGAAAGCCAGCGATCCGATGAAGTGGACAGGGCTTATGAACAACCTCAAAAACCAAGCCGAGGAAGTAATTCTCGCAGAACTGATTCACGCATAAGCGGACAGCTCACCCTCTTTGATGTTGGGCTGTTCCCAACAGAACAGGAGCAGATCGCTGTCATAGACGAAGCGGAGAGTGTAAAACCTACACCCTTCGCTTTTTCTTTTGCCCAAAATGACATTGACGATGTGCTCCGTCTGGCAAGCAACACCGAGGATACAAGAATGACGGTTGCCGCTGCCTTCCAGAAGCAGAAGTCCACAGAAGAAATCGCAGAGCTGCTCAAACAGGAATATCACGGCGGAGCCGGTATCAAGTCAGAGGGTGGCGAGTTCTCCGTTTGGTATGGAGAGGACGGGATTCATCTTGCAAAAGGTCGTTCCGCAAGATATACAAAAACAGCACAGATAATTTCCTGGGAGGATGCCGCTGAGCGTATTGGTCAGCTCATGCAGGACGGCAGATATGCCTCTAATGTGGAGCTTGCGGAAGCCGAGGGACACGAGCGAATGAAGCTCTCCCAAATGCTCTGGTATCTTCGTGGGGATTTGAGCGATGCGGCAAAGGAACAAAACATCCTCTCTGCCCTGGCTGACTATCGCAATAACAATTTCCCCGATAGTACGGCTCGTCTGGCGGAGGATTTGAAAGACCCTACGTTTCGGGAACGCCTTGCCGCAGAGTATACCGTTTTTCTTGAAGCATATAAGGAAAATCGGGACGTCATGCGTTTTCACTTTCACAAGACGCACGAGATCTGGAACAGGCTGAAAGACCTTGACCTGCTGAGGCGTGAGTATACTTCCGATATGCCGGAGGTTCCCACGGTGGGAATGTTTATTACCGATGATGAGATTGACGCCACGCTGAATCGTGGCAGTAATGTTGAGGGCGGCAGGGGTCGCATCTACAGCTATCTCACAGGCGCTCACAATGCCAAAGAAAAAACGGAATTTCTAAAGAATGAGTACGGCACAGGCGGTCGTTCTCATGCTGTATCGGGACAGGGCTGGATTGACAGCAGCGGCAAGGGTATCCGTTTGCAGAAGCCCGGCTGTACTGATGTAGAGCTGAACTGGAACAAGGTGCTCTCCCGCTTTGAAAACATCATTCGGAACGGCAGATATTTTACTCCCGAAGAAAAAGCCAGATATGAGGAAATGCAGACCCGTGAGTGGCAGTTCCGCAAACACATGGACGCCTATAACGACATCAAACATGACCATCCCAATGATGTGGTGCTGTTCCAGGTCGGAGATTTCTTTGAAATGTACGGCGTGGATGCCAGAACCGCATCGGAGCTGCTTGGCTTAAATCTTACTACAAGAGCCGTGTCCGGTGCGGGACGGGTGGAAATGTGCGGGATTCCCTCTCACATTCTGGAGCAGTCTGTTGAGAAAATCCGCCAGACCCGCGGCGTTACGGTTGCCCGTCATAACAGCATTATAAACGAGCATACGACCTATTCTCTGGGCGTTTTAGGAGCAGACAGGGAATTATCCCCGGAGGTCGAAAACGAACCTGTAAGCGTTACAGAAACTCCAAAAGGCACCTCAACCGCAGCAGTTGAAACACCGCTTATCTCCCGTGAAATCACACAGGCAGAGATTGATGAAGCTCTCCAAAGCTGGAACGGCAGTATTGAAAGTAAGCAGGCAGTTGTCCGTTATATGGCAGACCATGCCCGTGAACGGGACACGGCGGCGTGGCTCGCCGGAGAATACGGTACTGAGGTATCGAAACCTCTGCATATCACCGTTACCGGAACGGACATTGATTATGAAATGTCCTGGGCAAAGGTACAGAGGCGTATCGCACAGCTCATCAAGGAGGACAGATTTTACACCCAGGCAGAATATGACCGTCTGGACGATATTGACCCGATTGCCATTCGTGAAACCCTTGCCCAGCATGGCATCGTAAACGGCGAAGTCGTTGACTCCGAAAAGCTGGATGCAGACCCGTTCATTCAGCAGGTAATGGGAGATGTGGATCGGATCAGCCGTGAGCAGGCCGCTATTCGGGAAGCTGATGAGGCTTTCGCAAATGAGTATCTGATCCCCCATGAATCCACCTTTGAGATTGACGGACGCAGATTTGTTGTGGACAGCGTAAATCTCGATTTTGGCAAGGTGAGCTTGCAGGATGTTACATTCCAGAACGCAGCAGGGTTCCCGATTTTCAGAAGCGAATCCATTGCGTTTATGCGTGGGCTCATGGAGATCAGCGAAGCACAGCGTACAGCGGAACCGCCTGCCGAGCCTCAGTTGGAGTCAGAAACCGCAGCGTTTTACTCTGCGGAAGAAAACAATCTTCCGTTCGATGTGGAAATCCGAACCATCAAAACCCCAGAGCCGCCGATACCGAAGCCCGAACTTCACAATTTCCGCATCACCGATGACCATCTGGGTGAAGGTGGTGCAAAAGCAAAGTTCCGTATGAATATGGACGCCATCAACCTTCTGAAAGAATTGGAGTTTGACGGCAGACAGGCAACACCCGAAGAACAGGTTATTCTCTCCAGGTATGTGGGCTGGGGCGGGCTGGCGGACGCCTTTGATGAAACAAAAGACAACTGGAAAAGTGAATTTGCGGAGCTGTACACAGCACTTTCTCCCGAAGAATACGCCGCCGCAAGAAGTTCTACGCTGAATGCCCACTATACAAGCCCAACTGTAATTAAGGCTATCTATGAAGCTGTCTGCAGCATGGGTTTTGAGACGGGCAATATTCTGGAGCCGTCAATGGGCGTGGGCAACTTTTTTGGATTGCTTCCCGAATCTATGCAGAACAGCAGGCTCTACGGCGTGGAGCTGGACAGCATCACAGGGCGAATCGCAAAGCAGCTTTATCCCAAAGCAGATATTACCGTAGCAGGATTTGAGACTACCGACAGGCGGGACTTCTACGATCTGGCTATCGGCAATGTGCCGTTCGGTCAATATCAGGTAAATGACCGGGCATATAACAAACTCGGTTTCTCTATCCATGATTATTTTTTCGCCAAGGCTCTCGATCAGGTTCGACCGGGCGGTGTGGTCGCTTTCGTAACGAGCCGGTACACGATGGACAAGCAATCTCCCGAAGTCCGAAAATATATCGCTCAGAGAGCGGAACTGCTTGGAGCGATCCGCCTGCCGAACAACGCTTTCAAGGCAAATGCAGGCACGGAAGTTGTGTCCGATATTATCTTCCTGCAGAAGCGGGATCGTCCTATTGAGATTGAACCCGATTGGATACACCTTGGAAAGAACGATGACGGTTTTGCCATCAACAGTTATTTCATCGACCATCCCGAAATGATACTCGGACGGCAGACTTCTGAAAGCACCCAATACGGCAAGCAGGACTTTACGGTTGAACCCATTGAGGGACTGGAACTTGCCGATCAGCTTCACGATGCTGTGAAATATATCCGTGGCACTTATACGGAGGCAGAGCTGCCCGAACTCGGTGCGGGGGAAGCAATCGACACCTCTATCCCCGCTGACCCAAATGTCAAAAATTACAGTTACACCGTGGTAGACGGCAATGTCTACTACAGAGAAAACAGCCGCATGGTAAAGCCCGATTTGAACGCTGCGGCAATGGAGCGTGTCAAGGGCATGGTGGAACTCCGTGATTGTGTGCAGAAACTCATTGGTCAGCAGATGGACGGATATACCCCGGACGAGGTTATCCGGCAGACACAAAGAGAATTAAATGAACTCTACGATAATTTTACCGCAAAGCACGGTCTCATCAACAGCCGTGGCAATGCTCTTGCTTTTGCGGACGATAGCTCCTATTATCTGCTCTGCTCGCTGGAAGTTCTCGATGAGGACAACAATCTGAAACGCAAGGCGGATATGTTTACCAAGCGTACCATTAAGCCCAGCGAAGTTGTCACATCGGTCGATACCGCTTCGGAAGCATTGGCAGTCTCTATTGCAGAAAAAGCAATGGTTGATATGGCATATATGTCTCAGCTTACCGGCAAGACCGAGGAAGAACTGGCGAGCGATCTGCGTGGCGTGATCTATATGGATTTTAACCGAAAGCCGGACGGCTCCTATACTTGGAGAACCGCCGATGATTTTCTGTCCGGGAATGTCCGTGAAAAGCTCGCTTACTATCAAAAAGCTCTGGATATGCTGCCGGAAGGTGCGGAGCACCGCAGCGAGATTGCAGACAATGTGGCGGCTCTGAAATCAGCACAGCCGAAAGACCTGGATGCTTCGGAAATTGAGGTTCGTCTGGGAGCAACCTGGATTGATAAATCCTATATTCAGCAGTTTATGGTAGAGACCTTTGAGCCGCCGTATTATCTGCGGCGAAGTATTGAAGTCAACTATTCGCCGTTCTCTGCGGAATGGAACATCACCGGCAAATCCCAGCCGTCCTACAGCGATGTAAACGCCTATATGACCTACGGGACGGACAGAGCCAACGCCTACAAGATTTTGGAGGATACGCTGAATCTGCGGGATGTGCGGATCTATGACACCGTTACAGACCCCGACGGAAAGGAACGGCGTGTGCTCAATTCCAAAGAAACGACCCTCGCCCAGCAGAAACAGCAGGCAATCAAAGATGCGTTTCATGATTGGATTTGGAAAGACCCCGACAGGCGGCAGGAGCTTGTGACGAAGTACAACGAGCTGTTCAACTCCAATCGTCCCCGTGAGTATGACGGCTCCCATATCGTATTCAGCGGTATGAATCCCGAAATCACGCTCCGTGAGCATCAGCTCAATGCGGTCGCCCATATCCTCTACGGCGGCAATACGCTGCTTGCACACGAAGTGGGTGCGGGTAAGACTTTCGAGATGGTAGCAGCGGCGATGGAGAGTAAGCGGCTTGGTTTATGCCAGAAGCCGCTTTTTGTTGTCCCGAACCATTTGACCGAACAATGGGCAAGTGAATTTCTCCGTCTGTATCCGTCCGCCAATATCCTCGCTGCAACCAAAAAGGACTTTGAACCGAGAAATCGAAAAAAGTTCTGCGGCAGGATTGCAACCGGCGACTACGACGCCATTATCATCGGGCACAGCCAGTTTGAACGAATCCCCGTATCGCAGGAACGGCAGGAGCGGCTTTTGCAGGAGCAGATCATGGAAATCGAAGAAGGTCTTGAGGAACTGAAAGCAAGCCGTGCGGAACGCTTTACCATCAAGTCTTTGGAGAGAACCAAAAAGGGATTGGAAACCCGGCTCAAAAAATTGCAGGACAGCACCCGCAAAGACGATGTGATTACCTTTGAGCAGCTTGGCGTTGACCGCCTCTATGTGGACGAGGCGCACAGTTTTAAGAACCTGTTCCTCTACACAAAAATGCGGAATGTGGCGGGACTTTCTACAAGCGATGCTCAGAAGTCATCGGATATGCTGTTAAAATGCCGCTATATCGACGAGATAACCGACAGCCGTGGCGTTGTATTCGCAACCGGAACACCTGTTTCAAACTCCATGACCGAGTTGTATACGATGATGAGATATTTGCAGCATGATACCATTCGGGATAAGGGACTGGCTCACTTCGATTGCTGGGCATCGACCTTTGGGGAAACCACTACAGCCATCGAACTTGCTCCCGAAGGGACAGGGTACCGGGCAAGAACCAGATTTGCCAAATTCTTTAATTTGCCGGAACTGATGAATCTGTTCAAAGAAGCGGCGGATATTAAAACCGCCGACCAGCTTAATCTGCCGACTCCAACGCCGATCTATCACAACGAGGTGGCACAGCCGACAGAAATCCAGCAGGCGATGGTACAGGAGCTTTCCGAACGAGCCGCCGCTGTCCATGCAGGTACGGTTGACCCATCCGTGGACAATATGCTCCGCATTACCTCCGATGGACGTAAACTTGGTCTTGACCAGCGAATTATCAACCCCAATCTTCCTGATGAGCCGACAAGCAAAGTCAATATGTGCGTGGATAATATCCATCGCATTTGGGAGGAAGGACAGGAAAACAAACTGACTCAGCTCGTTTTCTGCGACCTTTCTACACCGAAAAGTTCCGCTTCAAAGAAAGTTGCCAAAGCTCCTGCAGCAAACCTCGACAGCCCGGAACTCCGAGCATTGGAGCATCTGGCAGAGAAAGACGATACTCCCGAAGAAGCGGGATTTACCGTATATGATGACATCCGGGACAAACTTGTGGCAAGAGGGATTCCGAGAGAGCAGATCGCTTTCATCCACGAAGCGAACACCGAAGCCCGCAAAAAGGAACTGTTCAGTAAAGTCCGCTCCGGTCAAGTCCGTGTGCTCATGGGTTCCACCTTTAAGATGGGAGCCGGTATGAATGTACAGGACAGGCTGATCGCTCTCCATGACCTTGACGCACCCTGGAGACCGGGAGATCTGGAACAGCGCAGCGGTCGTATTATCCGGCAGGGTAACATGAATCCCGAAGTTCATATTTACCGCTATGTTACCGAGGCAACTTTTGACGCATATCTCTGGCAGACCCTTGAAAACAAACAGAAGTTCATCAGCCAGATTATGACGAGCAAATCACCTGTCCGAGCCTGTGATGACATTGACGAGACCGCACTCAGTTATGCGGAAATCAAAGCTCTGTGTGCGGGCGATGAGCGGATCAAAGAGAAGATGGACCTTGATGTGGATGTGGCTCGATTGAAGCTGATGAAAGCCAACCACCAAAGTCAGCAGTACCGATTGGAAGATAACCTCCTGCGGTATTTCCCCGAACAGATTGAACAGAGTAAAGGCTTTATTGCCGGATTTGAAGCGGATATGAAAACGCTTGCCGAGAATCCGCACCCGGTGGACGGCTTTGCCGGCATGACCGTTCGTGGCGATGTGCTGACCGATAAGGAGAACGCAGGCGCCGCTTTAGTCGATGCTTTTAAGGAAGTAAAGGGTTTAGACCCCATTCCGGTCGGCAGCTATCGTGGGTTCCAAATGTCGCTGACGCTGGAGGATTTCGGTCGGGACTATGTTTTGACCCTGAAAGGACAGATGACCCATCGTGTAACGCTGGGCAAAGACCCTCGTGGCAATTTGACGAGAATTGACAATGCCTTAAACGGTATGGCGGACCGTCTTGCGACAGTTCAAAGCAAGTTAGAAAGTTTGTATTCGCAGATGGAGACTGCAAAGACAGAGCTGGGTAAACCGTTCCCCCAGGAGGACGAGCTGCGGGTGAAATCCGCAAGGCTTGCGGAACTCAATATCGCTCTGAACATTGATGATAAGACGCCGATTGAGGCGATGGCGGAAGAAACTCCGTTAAGAGCTGAGATTGCCAAATCCGCAAAACCCTCTGTCCTGCAAAAGCTCCATTCCTACGACAAAGCAGGCAGGACAGAATCAACCAAAAAGCATAAGGAGGAAACTGTCAGATGAACAATCAGGAATTAAATACTGCGCTTTACGAAAAGCTCTTTGCCGAACAGGAGAAATTCAAGGGGTGGCTGCTTACGCAGCCGCCCTCTGAAATCTTGAATCATGCCTACGAATATGTTATGCGTGAGGACATCGTTCTGGCGATGGAATATCACGATTTAACCGATGAACAGGCAAAAGCCCTGCTTGCTTCACCGTCTCCTCTGGATGAAATCTTCCATGATTTTGAGAATATCGAGGGCGACCACATGGATGTGATCCGGGACTGCATCGAAAGCGGGGCGAATAAAAACATCGAGAAACAGCGGGAGGAACTTCGCAGCCTTCCTGTGTATACTTTCTCTGCAACTTTCGCAAAAGAGCACGGCGAGCTTGAAACCTACCGGACATCTCATCGTGCGAATGTAGCTTGCAAAAACGCCATTGAAGAAGCCATTTCCAGCCATTATAGAGATAACCGGTTTGACGGTTCCTGTGTGGATGAGGTCATTGACCGTTTCGGTATGGAGCGTGTAGCGTTTGTTCTTGCCAACACCGTCCAGGACAAAGATTGGGACGGGCGGATCTCCCATGATAACAAAGCGTGGGCAAAAGATGTGCCAGTTCCGAATGATTATGACGCATGGGGCGGCAGGCGTACTCATGAGTATGTCTGCACCCAAGCTCACCCCGGTCTTATCAATTTATTCGTCAACCGCTTTAGAAAGGAACAGGAGCTTGCAGCAGAGAAAAAGCCGTCTGTGCTCCAAAAGCTGAAAGAAACAAAAGCAGATTTGCCGAGGAAGTCTCCGGGCAAAGTAAAGGAGGCTGAGCTGTAATGGCAAACCGCAACCGACCTGTTCAAGTGAAATTTCGTGTAACACCGGAGGAACGGGCTTTAATCGGCAGGCGTATGGAGCAGGCTGGCACAATGAATATGGCGGCGTATCTTCGCAAAATGGCAATCGACGGATATGTGGTTAAACTGGAACTGCCCGAACTTCGGGATATGATTTCTCATCTTCGCAGAACAAGCAACAACTTCAACCAGATCGCCCGCAGAGTAAATTCCACAAACCGAATTTATGAAGATGATATTCGTGAAATGAAAGGTATGCTGGAACAGATTTGGGAGGCGAACAACAAAGTCCTCGAAAAGCTCGCCGCCATCGACTGATTTCGGCATCCTTGCCCTGTTCCTCCCGATACAGTAGAATAGAGTCAGAAGAAGGGAGGGACTTTCGATGAAGTTCATTTTAAAGATTTTATTCGCACCGGTCATTGCGGCTCTCGCCGTTATCATCTGGATACTCGCCTTTGTGCTCAAGTTATCTGCCTGGTTCTTTGGCATCCTCGGCACGATTTTCGGTATTCTGGGCTTTGTGATTCTTCTGCTTGACAGCGTTGTCAACGGCATCATCGTTCTTGTGTTTGCCTTCCTCGTTAGTCCCCTGGGACTGCCGATGCTGGCGGCGTGGCTGATCGGTCAAATGCAGAGATTCCGATACTTTGTGCAGGACGCAGTTTACGGATAAAGAAAATTCTGACCAAGTTGGACAGAATTAAATTGAGACGGGTGTGGCTTCGGCTGCGCCCGCCTTTTTTCGTTGGGAGGTGATTTTTCATAGCCACAACTCGTATCATTCCCATGCACATCACAAAGGGCAAGACGCTTGCCCAATCTATTTCTGACAGAACGGATTACGGACTGAACCCCGAAAAAACAAATAACGGAGAGCTGACTTCTGCCTATGCCTGCGACCCACGCTCATTTGCATCAGAGGTTTTAATATCGAAAAGACAATATAGACACTTTACCGGCAAAGACGAAAAGAACGATGTGCTTGTTTATCAAGTCCGCCAGTCTTTTAAGCCGGGAGAGGTTACGCCGGAGGAAGCAAACCAAATCGGCTATGATTTTGCCTCCCGCTTTCTCAAAGGGAAACACGCTTTCTTTGTTTGTACTCATACTGATAAGGCCCATATTCACAATCATATCTATTGGAACGCTGTCACGCTCGATTGCAAACGGAAGTTCCGGGATTTCCGCAGATCCGGCAGAGCCGTTGCCCGGCTGAGCGACCTTATCTGTACAGAGCATCAGTTATCGGTCATTGAAAAACCGCAGCGTGGCAGCTCTGCGTATAACAAGTGGCACGGCTATCAGGGGAAACCTTCTCACCGGGAACTTCTGCGTATCGCCATTGACGATGCTTTGGAGCAGAAACCCCATGACTTCAATGCGTTTCTCGCTCTGCTTTCAGAGCAGGGCTTCCAAGTGAAAAATGGGAAACACCTTACCTTTGTTCATGCTGACTTCAAGCAGAATATCCGTATGTACACTCTGGGCGATGCGTATTCTGAGGATACAATCCGAGCTGTCATCAAAGGTCAGAAAATCCATCAGCCGAAGAAACGCAGAACGGTATGGGACAAAACCAGACCGCAAAGCATTATCGACATTCAAGCGAAACTTGCCGCCGGTATGGGCGAGGGCTATCGCCGCTGGGCGACCGTTGAGAACCTAAAGCGTATGGCAAAAACCAAGCTCTACATGGATGAGCACGGTTTCAGCTATGAAGCGATGACAGAGCGAAAGACGGTGCTGGCGGCAAAAGAAAAAGAGCTTTCTGCGAAAATCACAGAAGCTCAAAACAGGATTGCAGAGATCAATGTTCTCAAAACGCACATCGTCAATTATTCAAAGACCAGGGATGTGTATGTGGGCTATCGGAAGTCCGGTTATTCCAAAAGGTTTCTGGAGGAACACGAGCCGGACATCATCATTCATAAGGCTGCGAAAAAGGCTTTTGATGAATTAGGTTTGAAGAAGCTGCCGACTATTAAGAGCCTGCAGGTGGAATTTGCCGAGAAACTCACAATGAAAAAAGAAGCGTATGCTGAACTCAAAAGAGTACGGGATGAGCTTCGGGACCTTGCGGTACACACGGCAAATTACGAGGAATTGCGTGATCTTGAGGAACGGGAGAAGCGCAAAGAGAAAGAGCACGGTCGTGAATGACTGTGCTCAATTTAGCGTCGGAACGATGCGTAGCCACAGATGAAATCTGTGTTAAAGGGGTTCGGGGATGTTTCCTCGACAAGCGATTTATAGGCTCCTGCGTGATGCAGGAGCCTATAAATTTTGCACGGGTGGGTACCGCCGTGCCCTGCTTGCCAAGTATGTTTTCACTTGGAGCTTATTCTCTTCGCAGAGTAAGGCACTCACTGACATCGGTCGCTGTGATGTTCTGGATAGCCTAAAAAATTCGTCCCAAAAAATTTTCAAAACGGCTCTGAAATCCACCTTTCGCAGAGTAAGGCACTCTGTCAAATCACAGTTTCAAAACCTGAATAGCCTTGTACTTTTGCCGTCCTTGAGGGGGAAAGACACAAAACTGTGACTGCGGAAATTAAAGCCCGACGGCCGCCAGTTTGTTCATATTGTCCCGTTTCAGCTCCATTGAAGAATGCACATAACGGTCAAGGGTAATGGTTGTATTGGCGTGTCCTAAAATCTCGCTGAGAGATTTGATTTCAAAGCCAACTTCAACACAACGGGTGGCGAAGGTATGCCGAAGCGTATGAAAATGCACGCCGTCCAAACCGCAGATTTCGGTATAACGCTCCATGCGGTATTGCAATGTTCTTGGCTCCATATAATGAGAGGTTCCGGTCAAAACAAAAGCCGCAGGACTTTGCGGATTCATCTTCCGGCAAAGCTCGGCGGCAGTTTCGCTTATGGGAATTGTCCGGGTAGAAGTATCGCTTTTAGGAGAGCCGATCACAATTTTTGTTTTGCTTTCCTGATCGGGATTCATGTCTTTCAGCCTCTGCATGGTCGAGCAGATTTTGATGGTATTATCTTTCAAAGAAATGTTCTCCCACCGTAAAGCACACAACTCACCAATCCGAATTCCCGTGAGAAGTGCAAGAAGCACACCGAACTTACACGAATCCATATCATCCAGAAGAAATCTGGAAAACCGGGTTTGCTCCTCTCTGCTCAGTACACGCATTTCCTTTTTGCTTTCCTTTGGATAGTTGATGTTCAACGTAGGGAATGTTCCGGGAAATCGTTTCGCTGTATAATCGAGAATGGACCGCACGACCACCAGAATATCTTTGACAGTCTTAGGTGCCAGTTCTTCTTCAAAGAGAAGTTCGTTCGCAAACTGCTCAAACAGTGCGTCGTTCATTCCCAAAGGGAAACAGCCGCCCAATCGAGGCTTTATGTGTTTATCAAGAATCGTCCTGTACTTTACACAGGTGGACTCTTTGAAGCGGTTTCTCCCAGATTCAAACCACTCGTCACAGAACCACGAAAAACGATGCCGGGAATTTGATGCTGGTATCGGCTTTCCACTGAGCAGCGCAGCTTTCGCCTTGGTGACTTTTTCTTTTGCTTCCTTATAGGTTTTCCCATAACAGAATCCGTATTTGATTTTCCCGGACAGTTCATACCCTTTGATATACCGTGCTTCCCATCGACCATCCTTACGCTTAAAAATATTTTCGCCTTTTGCCATTTGCTTACCTCCATTAGTAATTGAAAAATTTAGTTTGACTGCTCCTTTGACTGCGAATCAAATGCAGAGCAACAGTCTTATTTATAGAATAGATTTCCTTTGAACCTGAAAAGCCTGTCAGGCAAAAAAATAACCGTATTTTTCCTCTTGAACCCTTGATTTTTCGAGCGATTAGGAGTATAATTTTCTACATATAAGTGGATTGACCGCTTCACAGAGTGCCTTACTCTGCGAAGAAAGGACAGCGAAAAAATGGCCGTAATCGGCTTAATTTTTTCAGTTTGTGTAGCAAATGCCCACAATCAGTAAGCGAGGTGCAAATATTGATAGATGACAAGCGAACGGCTCTTTTGGAAAGCACAGTTAGGGCAGTTGCAAAATATGGAATGAAAGATATAAGTACCCGTAACATCAGCAGCGATGCAGGTGTAAATGACGCTTATATCTATCGTTACTTTGAGAATAAGGAAGATTTGCTGGTACAAGCATATCTTCTTGAAAACCACAAGTTTATGCACCATGTGATTCGGCAGATTGATCTTGTAAGAAAACAAATGTCTGCCTGTCCTCTGCCGGAACGGTGCAGGTTAGTTTTTCATGCGGCATGGCGTTACCTGATTGATACTCCGGATGTCTGCCGCTTTTTCACGTACTACTACCATTCCCCTAATTTTGAAAAATATGCACAGAAGGAGTATCAGATACAGTTGGATGAACTGGCAGAGACAATTCTTCCTCGGTTTGACACCATGGAAGATGCCAAGCATTGTCTGTACGCACTATTTGTTCTGCTGAACTCTTTTGCAATTCTGGTGGTAAACCAGGAAACGCCGGATGAGGCTGATGCAGAAAATCGAGCGTTCAATACGGCATTCTACGTAATCGAAGCGGAGATGAAAAAGGAACTGCCGGAGAAAGCCGACCGGCAATAGAACGAGAGAAAGGGCGGCACTGATCTGCCGCAGAACAGGAAAAGGGTATGGGAAAAACAATTAAAAAAATTTGGAATATCATCACGAACATCATCGTGGTTCTTGCTGTGATACTCGCCGTTGCGCTGGTAGGCGTTCGGCTGGTTGGGCTTCAGGTATTCACGGTGCTTTCCGGTTCTATGGAGCCGACCTATCATGTCGGTTCCCTCATCTATGTTAAAGATGTGGACTACAAAGAACTGGAAGCGGGCGATGTCATCACTTTCATGCTGGATGAGGATACCGTGGCAACTCACCGCATTACAGAAGTCGTTCCTGATGAGGAAGAGCCAGACACGCTGCGCTACCGCACCAAGGGCGACGCCAACGATGCTGAGGACGGCAAGTTGGTTCATTATAAGAATGTGATCGGCTCTCCGGTGTTCACAATTCCCTATTTGGGATATTTCGCTGACTACATTCAGAATCCTCCGGGAACCTATGTAGCCATTTCCGTTGGCGCAGTTCTGCTGCTGTTGGTCTTTCTGCCAGACCTGTTTTCTTCTGACGATAAAGACAAGGAGAAAAAGAAAACAAAAGGCAGATATGAACGGGATCATATCCCGAAACAATGAGGGCAATGCCGCAAGGCTCCCTATATAAAAATTTATTGAAGGAGGTTTTCTCAAATGAAGAAAACAAAAAAAGCACTGCTTCTGAGCCTCTGTGCGGTAATGCTTGTCACCGCCTCTGTGCTGGGAACCATGGCCTACCTGACTTCCACTGACGAGGTTGTCAACACATTCACTGTGGGAAATGTCGCCATAACCCTGGACGAAACCGACGTGGACAACAGCACCCCAGGCGAGAATGATCGTGACCAGGCGAACGAATACAAGCTGATGCCTGGTAAGGAGTATGTGAAGGACCCTATCGTCCATGTGGATGCTGACAGCGAAGATTGCTACCTGTTTGTCAAGGTTGCAAACGGGATTGCTGACATCGAAGATACCAAGACCGTCGCTGAGCAGATGAAAGACAAGGGCTGGGTTGCTGTGGATGAAGCCAATGGCATCTATGTGTACACCACTGACAACACCAATCCTGCAGTTGTTAAGGGCGGCGACAATGTGACCGTATTCGAGAGCTTTACCATTAAGGGCGATGTGAACAACGAGATTTTGGCAAGCTACACTGGCAAGGAAATCAATGTCACCGCTTACGCAATTCAGGCTGACGGCTTTGACGGCAAGAGCGCTTCCGATATTTGGACTGCGGCTGGATTTAACAACTGAATAGGAATCGTCTATTGAGAGGTTTCGGTATGACCGCACCTCTGATAGAGATACAAGCAATTCAAATATATGAGGAGAGGAGGGAAACGACATGAAGAAAAGAACTCTGGCGCTGCTTGTGGCTTTGGTTCTCGTAGTTGGCTGTATCATCGGCGGCACTCTTGCGTGGTTGACGGCTAAAACCGATGCTGTGGTTAACACGTTCACCACCAGCGATATTGATGTTACCCTGACAGAAACCGAAGAAGAGTACAAAATGGTTCCTGGCTACACCATCCATAAGGACCCAAAGACCACTGTGGTAAAAGGCTCTGAGGAATGCTACTTGTTCGTCAAGGTGGAGAAGTCTGCAAACTTCGACAGCTACATGACCTACGAGATGGCAGATGGCTGGACAGCTCTGGAAGGTGTTGAAGGTGTTTACTACCGTGAGGTTAAGACTGCCGACATGGGAACGGAATTCAGCGTTCTGAAAGACGACCAGGTTACCGTCAAGGGCGAAGTCACCAAGGAAATGATGGCTGAGGCTGAAAACAATCAGCCAACCCTGACCATCACCGCCTATGCTTCTCAGCTGTATAAGAACAATACGGATACCTTTACCGCTGCCGAGGCTTGGGCAAATGTTCCGAAGAACTAACTCACTGATGTATATCGGTAATTGCCGGATACATAACACGACAAAATGAAAGGAATCGCTATCATGAAAAAGAAAATCATGGCTGTATGCCTTACCGTTTGTTTGGCAGCGGTTGCTGTCATCGGCGGTACTCTTGCTTATTTCACCGACAAAGATGAAGCAGAGAACGTATTTACCGTAGGAAATGTTAACATCGACCTTACCGAGCCTAATTGGGATGCTGAGGGGAGCAAGGATGCTGATACCGTTTACCCCGGTGAGCCTCTGAAAAAAGACCCCACTGTTACTGTTGACGAGAAGAGCAACCCTTGTTTCGTCCGCATCAGCGTTGAGGGCTTGAAGCAGTTCGGCGAAAAGAGCGACATCATCTACCGTACCGATTATGTTGATAATAAGCTGGGTGAAAACTGGGTTCTGTACACCGATGGTTATTACTACTACACCAAGGTAATGGAAGCTGGTCAGACCACCGATGCTCTGTTTGATCAGATTGTAATGCCTACTACTTTGACCGGCAATGAAGAAGCTCAGCCGATCAATGTTGTTGCTCAGGCTGTTCAGGCTCAGGGCGCTAAGGCAAGTTGGGCTGATGTTCAGAATATGACCGTGGAAGAAATCGCTGCATGGTTCACCACCTGCGGTTTCTAATTTGAGATTTTTCGTGGCCCACCCCTCGGCGGCTCAAGAGGGGTGGCCATATGAGAGTACCCGAAGCGTCCCTTCGGATATTCTCATATGGCTATAAGTCAGAAAAGAAATAAAACTGCGGATTGCAGTATAAATGCGAGGAGGAACTGCGAATGAAGAAGAAAATTTTGCTGGTAGCAGCCGTGGTCATGTGTTTGGCTATTGCGACTGCCGGCACATTGGCTTACTTCACATCTGAGGATACGGCACACAACGTGATTACCTCTGGCGATGTGAACATTGAGCTGGTGGAGCAAACCAAGAAAGAGGACGGTACTTTGGTAGAGTTCCCGGAAGAAGGCATTAAGGGTGTCATGCCCGGTACTTCTGCCAGCAAAATCGTCCAGGTTAAAAACACCGGCGACAACGACGCCTGGGTGCGCTTAAAGATGGAGGTTACCATTACGGGAGAAGATGGCAGCGACCTCTCTGACGAGGGGATCAAGTATGTCCATATCTATGGCACCTCTGGAGAATGGAAGCTCAACCGGGATGATCGTAACTTCTATTATGAAAAGGTTTTGGCTCCCGGTGAGACAACAGAGCCTGTAATGGAAGAAGTTCGCTTCAGTGCAGAGATGGGCAATGCGTATCAAAACTGTACTGCCAACGTTGTTATTTCCGCCCAGGCTGTCCAGACTGCCAACAATGGTGATACGGTAATGGAAGCCGCAGGCTGGCCTGACGGGGAATAAGGAGGGATAACAGATGAAGAGAAAATTTCTTACATTGGGATTGAGCCTTTGTGTGCTTGCCTCTGTTTGTGTCCCAGGTACGCTGGCAATCAAAGCAGATGCACATTCTACTTTGGTATGTGAAAAGACGGAGCACACCCATACGGATGCTTGTTACATAGTTTCTGATGTTCCGACCTGCGGCTTGGAAGCTGGCGAAGGTGCTCATGCCCATGATGACAGCTGCTATGAGGAGCAAACTGTCCTGACCTGTACTCTGTCTGAGGATGAGACACATACGCATGGGGATGGATGTTATACTGCCGAGCGTGTTCTTGTGTGCGGACAGGAAGAATCCGAGGGCCATCAGCATGATGACAGCTGCTATTCTAAGGAACTGACCTGTACGCTGGAGGAGCATCAGCACAGCGATGCCTGCTATCTTTCTCAGAGCAACGAACAGCCTGATTTAGCAGAGCCGATCTGCACCTGCGGCACTGAGGACGGTGTTCACACCGAAGGTTGCCCTCTGTATCAGGCTCCCGCACAGCCGGAGGAAAAAGAGTGTACCTGTGGTGCAG
>ERZ824473.1132-NODE-1132-length-40330-cov-8.311111_pt1 | contig 40330 bp, 35 predicted proteins | sample MGYA00519874_ERZ824473 | MGnify/ENA primary metagenome ERZ824473 (study PRJEB31778, sample SAMEA3449151) | human gut metagenome | biome: human gut; feature: human-associated habitat; material: faeces | place: United Kingdom | collected 2010/2012 ... | reverse complement strand
CCTAATATCCTATAAAACTCAACATGTAATTATATAATTTTATAATTTATATTTACCTGTTAACTGCCCCCACCCCGAAGCAAAACAGATCCTGCCACATTCATGATCCATCTGCTCATCTGTTCTTTTTTGCCTATGGTTAAGCATAGTTGATTTCCTATCTTTTGTCAATCAGACCAACCTTGCATTTTTTCTTAAGATTTTGGCTCTGAGCGCTCTCCCGAACCTTTCTCTTTACGAACCCTTCCCAAAATGATATACTTTTACCGATATTAATTATTCGATTGATCGGGAATATCCATTTTACTTACTGCCTGCTGATTTTTTGCAGGCAGATGTTCCGAGGTGATGACATGAAATGGGATGACAAACCCTACCATTCACTTGACTATGAAATGAAACACCGTTTCGGTGAAAAAGTTTACCGCCTGTCTCTAAATGGCGGCATGACCTGTCCAAACCGCGACGGAAAATGTGGCATGCGCGGCTGTATTTTCTGCAGCGCCGGAGGATCCGGTGATTTTGCAGCATCGCCTGCCCTCTCTATTTCCAGACAGCTTTCCTCGCAAAAAGAGATGATCCGAAAAAAGCGGCCGGTTGAGCGGTTTATCGCCTATTTTCAGGCCTATACCAATACTTACGCACCGGTCGATTACCTTCGTCCTCTGTTTTTGGAGGCGATCCGCGACCCGGAAGTCGTCGCACTCTCCATCGCTACCAGGCCGGACTGTCTGGGGGATGACGTACTGCAGCTGCTTGATGAGCTGAATCATATCAAGCCTGTCTGGGTGGAGCTTGGCCTTCAGACCATGCACGAATCATCCGCACGTTTTATCCGCCGCGGTTATCCGCTCTCCTGTTTCGAACAGGCTGTCCCGGCGCTTCGCTCCATCGGCATCGAGGTTATCACTCATGTCATTCTCGGTCTGCCCGGAGAATCGCAGGAACAAATGCTGGAGACCTGCCGTTACCTTAATACGCTTGATATCCAGGGCATCAAGCTGCAGCTGCTCCACGTACTGAAGCGTACCGATCTGGGCCTGCTTTACGAAGCAAAGCCATTCCCGGTTATGACCATGGAGGAATATATCTCGCTGCTGATCCGCTGCATTGAACAGCTCCCGCCGCAGCTTGTCATCCACAGGCTCACCGGTGACGGTCCAAAAGATCTGCTTATTGCACCACTTTGGAGCACACGCAAACGAACTGTACTGAACCAGATCCACGCAGAATTCAGACGGCGCGGTACCTGGCAGGGCAAATACTATCTTCCACCCACTGAAGGCGGAAAACCAGGAGGAAACTTATGCCGGAACCATTTACACTCTACAAACTGATCGTCCTTTATATGCTGCAGAAAGTTGATTTTCCGCTGACCACTTCACAGATCTCTTCCTTCATTCTGGACCGCGGCTACACAACCTATTTCACGCTGCAGTCCGTCCTGTCTGAACTGGCAGAATCCGATCTGGTCCGTATGGAACCAATCCGCAATACTTCTTATTACACGATCACCGCACCTGGAGAAGAAACGCTTCATTACTTCCAGAACCGTATCTCTCCGACTATTCGCGAGGACATCGACCAGTACATGCTTGAAAATAAGATCCAGCTTCGCGATGAAGTCTCTATCATCTCCGATTATTACCGCAACACAGCGGACGAATTTTCGGTTCACTGCATCGTAAAAGAGAAATATGCGAATCCGATCGATCTCACGATTACCGTTCCAGATGAAGCACAGGCAAAAACCGTCTGCAACAACTGGCGGAGAAAGTGTCAGGAAATCTATGAATTTGTCATGAAGGAACTTTTATAAGTCACTGCCCCTGCCTTATTTCGTAAAACGGACATTTGCGATCCGCTTCACTGTCTGTGAACACAGACATAAAAAAACAGCCACAGGAAATCCCGTGGCTGTTTTTTATCTTCTGTTTTGATGAAGTCCTGGAAAACGGGTCATCTTCTCGCCATTCCAAAACGCTCTTTGCAGAAGCTGAGGGCGCTTCCTGCAAATTTCCTTTATGCCATCACTGCTGCTGCCGCCTCGTAGCATGCGCTGGGGACGCCGCCTACGAGTGCATCAGAAAGTGCTCCGTTTGATGGTGATGCGAATAATCCGGACTGATAAATCACTTCACTGACCGTATCCGGGTACTCTGTACTGTATACACAGTCCATAACCATTTGTCCCATCGCCAGCATGCTGTCATAGTCATCACTGCCAGCTTCGCAATAAATCAGTGCTGCAAGAAGTCCGATATCATCAGAGGTCACTTCGCCTGCTTCACTGTTCTCAGCATAAGAAGCTGCCTCATAATCATTGTCGATCACATTGCCGTCTGCATCATAATAGGTATCGCTGTCTGCGTCATACCATCCATCTTCTCCGCTTTCGTCTGTACCATCATCCGGTGCAGAAGTCTCCGGTGTGGTCTCCCCATTTGTTTCCGGTGTCTCCGGTGCAGGAGAATTGTTTTTCTTTCCGATTACATTTCCGTTTGCATCATAATACGTGTCGGTATCTGCATCATACCAGCCGCCATTATCTCCACTGCCCGGATCACTTGTCTCGGTCTGCGGCGGATTCGTCTCTGGTGCGCTCGTCTCGGTCTGCGGCGGATTCGTCTCTGGTGCGCTCGTCTCGGTCTGCGGCGGATTTGTCTCCGGTGCGCTTGTCTCGGTCTGCGGCGGATTTGTCTCCGGTGCGCTCGTCTCAGTCTGCGGCGGATTTGTCTCCGGTGCGCTTGTCTCAGGCTGCTGCCAGTCTGTCTCCGGTGTACTCGTCTCAGGAGCCGTTGTCTCCGGTGTCTCTGTCTCAGCCGGATCTGTCTCTTCTGTCTCTTCTGTCTCTTCTGTATCGGCCTCTGTCTCTCGGTTCATCGGAACGAGATCATTGCCTTCATATAACTCATCTTTATCTACTGCAGTATCCAGGATCAGTACCTTGGATACATCCTCAGAGGAAACATAGCCAAGACCATCGGTACCAACCTGTACGGTCAGCCAGTGTCCCTCATCCTGAAGCAGAATGAAGTAAGCACCCGTCTCCAGCACATCCATGACATCTGAATCTGCATTCTCTGCTGAAAACAGCTTAACATCATCCCAGGTCGTTGCAACACCTTCGTATCCATAATGATCTGCAAGACCGATCACATCACGTCCATACAGCAGATAGTCATTCTTTACGAAGCCTGTGATATCGCCGGAAGTGATCTCTGTCCACTCATCGCCTTTGTCGATCACCCATGCAGCCATGCCGTAATACAGATAACCGACTACTTCGCCATCCTTATCTGCCGTCGCACGGATATTGACACCAGTATCAACGGCATCGTCATTGATCATTGCTACTTTATCCCACGCATTTTCCTGTTCATATGGTATCGTAATCTTGTCCCGAATCTCGCCATCCTCAGCAGCCATTACAGAACCGCCAGCCAAAATGGAAAATCCCATTGCTGAAAGCAGACACAACAGGGCGCGTTGATTTCTCTTTTTCATTTCTATCTTTCCTCCTCGGAACGCGTTTGACATTTCCTTTAAAAATATTACACAATTATTAAGTTATATTACGGATTCATTGTAATATGTAATATAGGATTTGTCAAGCTTTATTGTCTATTTTAACGTTCATTTGTTATGGGCAAAATTCACAAAATTTTCCAGGTCCGGTCACAGAAAACCCGATTTCCGGCACAGAAAAAGCTCCGGAATGTCCGTTTTTCGGCACATCCCGGAGCCTGAAGCTGACAGAAAAATTTTCACTCTGCCTGACTCTTTTTCTGAACACGGGTCGCGAAGCAGATTGCGAACGTCCGCTTTACATTCGCTGTCTGCTATGCGGCTGTCTTCCAGATCTGAAGCTTATATTTGTCCAGTACCGACGCAAGAATGCAGCCAAGTACCTCACAGGAAATCACCTCTCCGACTCCTACCGTCACCATCATAATCGGGATCGGAAGTGCCACGCCGTATGCATAGCGGAGCACAAACGGCACGATGCAGATATTCGCGATGATCGGTGGAAGTGCCGCAATAAAATGCCTGCAGCTGCGCAGCTTCCACGTAAATACTGCTCCGATCAGCGTTGCGATGCTTCCGCAGATGATATCCGCGATCACAGCTCCGCCAAGGACATTTCCGATCAGGCAGCCGACAAACAGCCCCGGAATCGCCGCCGGTGTAAAAATCGGAAGGATCGTAAGCATCTCTGAAATACGAACCTGCACTTCGCCGAAACTAAACGGCTGAAATACCACCGTGAGCACCACATAAATCGCCGCGATCATTGCCGCGTGGGTCAAAAAGGTTACGTTTTTTCTTTCCATATTCTGTTTTCTCCTTTAGTTTTGTTTTACGAGTGGAAGGTCACGAACACTCGGCACATTTATAGGCGGTGAACGCCTTGCAGCCCCTATACGACCTTGTTTTTATGGGCACTGCAACGGGTGAGAGTATAGCACACTCACCTTGAAATTGCAAGAGGCTGGCAGGCTCTTTTTTATCCTTATTTTGCTCTTCTCTGTCTGTTTGCCTCATACATCAGGATCGCCGAAGCAACCGCCGCATTTAAAGACTCCACCTGTCCGCACATCGGAATGCGCACATATGCATCGGCCAGATCCGCCGTTTTATCACTTAAGCCTTTACTCTCATTTCCGATCAGAAAGCCGCTCGGTCCGGTGTAATCCATTGTATCGTGCCCTCCGCTTCCGCGCAGATGCGCAGCGTACCATTTTACCCCTTCTTTTTTCAGTTCACGAATCGCAGCGCCAAAATCTGAGACGTAGCAAAACGGCATCCGATAGACCGATCCCATCGTGGAACGGATCACCTTCGGATTATAAAGATCCACACAGCCTTCTGTCATCAGGATACCGGTTACCCCGGCTCCCTCTGCTGTCCGCAGGATCGTGCCAAGGTTGCCCGGATCCTGAATGTTTTCCAGCGCCATGATCAGTGCGTTTTCCCCCTGTCCTCCCAGGAGATCCCGCCAGGAATAATGATACTGCCGCACCAGACACAGAATCCCCTGCGGTGATTTTGTATCAGAAACGCTCTCAAATACCCGATCGGTAAAGATCGTCAGATTTTTTTCTTTTCCGTCAAAAAGCTCTCTCTTCTTATTATAGAAGCTCTCCGATGCATACGTATGGACGAGCCGCTTTTGCGGCACCTCCTGATACATCTTAATGCCTTCTACGATAAATACGTCCTGCTCCGCGCGCAGCTTTGCCTTTTTCTGCAGCTGAATGAGCTGCTTCACCTGCGCGTTTGACGTACTGCTGATGATGGGGATTGTCATATTCTCTTCCTCACTTTTCTTTTTCCCGCCTGAGCATGCTCAGTGCTCTGGCATACAAAAACTGCCCAGGCAGCCTTTTTACTGTCCGGGCAGTTACTTTTTCTGATTTGGCGCAAAGCGAACATTCCAGATCCGCTTCGCTGCTTGCCTGATTCAGTCAGATCGTCATCGCCTTCGCCACGCGCACCATGTACTCTGAAATATCCTTCTGCATGCTCAGTGCCTCGTCGATGTCAAAATCCTTGTATTCTCCGTCACGGAATGCAACGACACGGTTTGTCTTGCCCTCTGCAAGAAGATCCGCCGCATAAGCGCCCATCACAGATGCATACACACGGTCACGGCAGGTCGGGCTTCCGCCTCGCTGCATATGGCCAAGGATCGTCGCACGGGTCTCAACTCCGGTTGCTGCCTCGATCCGGCGTGCCATACTTGTTGAATGGCCGATACCCTCTGCATTGATGACGATGTGGTGCTTTTTGCCGCGCTTACGGTTATTGATGATATTATTGATTAGCTCCTGCTCGTCGTAATTGTAGCGCTCCGGAAGCAGAATATCCTCCGCCCCGTTCGCGATACCGCACCACAGTGCAATGTAACCGGCATTTCTGCCCATTACCTCGATGATACTGCAGCGTTCATGAGAAGTTGAGGTATCACGCACCTTATCGATTGCCTCCATCGCCGTATTGACTGCGGTGTCAAAACCGATCGTGTAATCCGTACATGCAATATCCAGGTCGATCGTACCCGGCACACCAATCGTATTGATGCCGCGTGCCGCCAGCTGCTGCGCACCTGCAAAAGAACCGTCGCCGCCGATCACTACCAGCCCGTCAATGCCGTGTTTCTGACAGATCTCTGCGCCGAGATCCTGCCCCTCCGGCGTACGGAATTCGGAACAGCGGGCTGTATACAGAATCGTACCGCCCTTTGATATCGTGTCAGAAACGGATCTCGCATCCATGTCCACGATCTCCTCGTTCAGAAGCCCTTTATAGCCCTGATTAATTCCTTTTACTTTCAGTCCCTGCGACAGCGCCTTGCGAACTACGGCACGAATCGCCGCATTCATTCCCGGCGCATCACCGCCGCTCGTCAGCACACCGATTGTCTTTACTTCTTTTGCCATATCGTACCTCCTGCTGAAGCCGTTATTCTTCTATTCCATTATTCTGCGTAACTGTTCAGAGCCAACCTCCAAAATGCTACGCATTTCGTCGGTGTAGCGTATCCGCCAAATGGATTTTCACACAAAAGTGTTCGGTCATGCAAGCATGACTCACGCTTTTGCATGAAAATCCGCTTGGCTCTGAACAGTTACTATTCTGCAAATAATTGTCATGCCATGCAAGATCTACAGTTATTTTCAGAAATGATGTTACTGTGCAGCCGTTTCCTTCTGTCCCGGAAAATCAACGGTTATTCTTTTTTTCCAGAAGTACTCTGCCTGTTTCATTCTAATCTATTTTCCTGAATTTGTAAAGAAAAGCTACTCTTTTTTCCGCGTCAGTCTGACATTTTCTTTGCCAAACATCGCAGCAAGTTTTGCCATCATCGCTTCATCCGCACGGACCGTCCAGTTTTCTCCCAGTTTGCGGACACTGCGCGGATTTCTCACGTAGATCGCCACATAGTCGCTTCCATCCTCGGAATCGCGCAGCACACCGAACAGCTCCTGCTCTCTGGTGCGATACGTCTCCATATCCGAAAACTGAATCCAAAGCTCCATCGGCACCTCCTCAAAGCGCCAGATTTTTTCACAAATCAGCTTGCTTGGCCGGTCATCCTCATTGTTTACCCGGCCACGGATAAAGACCTTTTCATCCTCGTTCATCCACTGCTGGTTCTTCTCATAATCCTTCGGAAAAACAACGACCTCCACCGTACCGACCAGATCCTCGACTGTCAGAAATGCCATCGCCTTATTCGTCTTCGTGTACTTAATCGTCTTCGTCGTGATCATACCGCCGATGACCGCCTTGCTTCCGTCAACCACCTTCGAATGGCCAGTCTCCTCATCCAGTGCAAAATCTACAGTCACGTTCGTGATCACACCGCGCCACAGATCCTCATATTTTTCAAGCGGATGGCCGCTGACGTAGATTCCAAGCACCTCCTTTTCGAATGCAAGCAGCTGTTCTTTATCGTACTCCCCGACATTTGGCAGCTGCACCTCATACTCTTTTTTGTCCTCCTCGTTCATCAGGTCAAACAGCGACATCTGACCCGTCATTGCGCTCTTTTTTTCCTGCGCCACATGATCCGCCAGCCCCGCATACACCTGCATGAACTGCTTTCTCGTCCCTCCAAGACTGTCAAAAGCTCCCGATTTGATAAAATTCTCGATTGTGCGTTTGTTTGTCTCTTTTCCGGTCAGACGCTCGATGAAATCCTTCAGGCTGCGGTAAGGACCGCCAAGCGTACGCTCCTGCACGATCGCATCGATCACAGGCCGGCCGATGCTCTTGATTGCAGAAAGTCCATAGCGGATGTTGCCTCCATCTACCGTAAACCGCGCCTCACCGACGTTGATATCCGGAGGCAGAATCGCAATGCCCATCTGGCGGCAGGTCAGAATATACTCTGCCACCTTCGGTGGATTGTCGATCACGGATGTCATCAGCGCTGCCATAAATTCCACCGGGTAATAAAATTTCAGGTATGCTGTCTGATACGCCACCAGCGCATACGCCGCAGCGTGCGACTTGTTGAACGCATACTTCGCAAAATCCGTCATCTCGTCATAGATCTTATTCGCCGTCTGCTCGTCAATCCCGTTCGAAATACAGCCAGGCACGCCCTCGTCTTTATTTCCGTAAACGAAATTCTGGCGTTCCTTTGCCATGACAGCCGCTTTCTTCTTTGACATCGCCCGGCGCACAAGATCACTCCGTCCAAGTGTATATCCGCCAAGATCTCGCACGATCTGCATGACTTGCTCCTGGTAAACGATACACCCGTACGTCGGTTCCAGAATTGGCTTTAGCTGCGGGCAGTCATACTCCACAGTCTCCGGATTGTTTTTTCCGCGTATATACTGCGGAATAAAATCCATCGGTCCCGGCCGGTACAGCGAAATGCCGGCGATGACATCCTCCAGGCTTTGCGGCTTTAACTCCTTCATGAAGTTTTTCATACCGCCGCTCTCCAGTTGGAAGACGCCCTCCGTTTTGCCTGTTCCAAGCGAATCGAGAACCTTTTTGTCATTGTAATCGATTTTCAGCATGTCAAGATGCACACCGGTGCTGCGTTCCACCAGCTGCACCGCATCATTGATCACCGTTAAGGTCCGAAGCCCCAGAAAATCCATTTTCAGAAGTCCAAGTTCCTCCAGCGTTGTCATTGTAAACTGCGTCACGATCGTCCCGTCTGCCGCCCTTGAAAGCGGCACGTACTCATCGACCGCCTTCTGACTGATCACGACACCGGCTGCATGCATCGACGTATGGCGCGGCAGCCCCTCAAGGCGTTTTGACATATTGATCAGTTCTTTAATCTGCTCATCGGTCTCGTATAACGTACGCAGCTCCTGATTCATCTGAAGCGCTTTATCAATCGTGATATTTAACTCCTGCGGAATCATTTTCGCAATGGAATCACATAAAGCATACGGAAGATCCATGACACGCCCGACATCCCGGATGACGCCGCGCGCTGCCAGCGTACCGAATGTGACGATCTGAGCCACACAGTCTTTTCCGTATTTTCTTACGACGTAATCAATGACCTCCTGCCGCCGCTCAAAGCAGAAATCCACGTCGATATCAGGCATGGAGACTCGTTCCGGGTTTAAGAAACGCTCAAAGAGCAGATTATAACGGATCGGGTCGAGCTGTGTGATGCCAAGCGTATAAGCGACGATACTTCCCGCCGCCGAACCACGCCCCGGTCCGACCGGAATGCCATTGTCGCGCGCATAGCGGATAAAATCCCACACGATCAGAAAATAATCAACGTATCCCATTTTTTGAATCGTCGTAAGCTCATACTCCAGACGGGGCTTCAGCTCCTCTGCGTTCTCACCGTAACGCTCCAAAAGTCCTTCGTAACACAGCTTGTTCAGATATTCCCACGATGTATACGGCGATGGCACATCGAAACGGGGCAGCTTTGTAACGCCAAACTCAATGTCCACATGGCACCGCTGTGCTATTTTATGTGTATTTTCAATTGCCTGCGGCGCATACGGAAAAAGCTGTGCCATCTGTTCCGGTGACTTCACGAAATACTGGCCGCCTTCATAGCGCATCCGATCCTCGTCTGCCAGCTTTTTTCCGGTCTGCAGGCAAAGCAGGATATCATGTGCCGCTACGTCATCTTCATACGTATAATGTACATCGTTTGTCGCCACGAGCGGGATATCCAGCTCCTGACTCATGCGCAGAAGCTGCTGGTTTACCAGCTTCTGATCCGGAATTCCGTGATCCTGAAGCTCCAGAAAGTAATTGTCCTTTCCAAACAGATTCTGGTAATAACGAGCGGTCTCCCGTGCCTCCTCATACAGACCCCGCATCAGATAACGCGGCACCTCACCAGCAAGGCAGGCACTCAGTGCAATGATGCCCTCATGATATTTTTCCAGCGTTTCTCTGTCTACGCGCGGCCGATAATAAAAGCCCTCCACAAATCCAACTGAGACAATTTTCATCAGATTTGCGTACCCCTGATTATTTTCCGCAAGCAGCACCATGTGATAATAGCGGTCTTCATCGCTCCCAATCTCCCGGTCCAGTCTGGAATTCGGTGCCACATACACTTCACAGCCAAGAATCGGATTGATGCCTGCCGCCTTTGCTTCCCGGTAAAAATCAATCACACCGTACATGACTCCATGATCCGTGATCGCGGCGCTGTCCATACCAAGTTCCTTGACACGCGCCACATATTCTTTTATTTTGTTTGAGCCGTCCAACAGACTGTACTCTGTATGGACGTGCAGATGTGTAAATTCCAATCGTTCTCCTTTCTGTAATGTACTCCAGGAATCCTTCTGTACTTGATTTTGTGAGAAAATTTTTGTCAGGTATACACAAATTTCTGAGGCGTACACGGTATGTAGTGTACATCGATGAAATTTATGTACGACTGGCATAAAATCGGTCACAAAAGCAAGTGCAGGAAAGACTCCGCGCGTAACATTGTAAAATGAAAAAGCCGCTGCAAAATCTGCAGCAGCCTCTCATTTTCTATTCTATTTTCAGCTTGTAAGGAAGGCATCCTATCTCATAAGGGATCCTCCCACCTGCGGTGGGCAACTCATAAGGCATCCTCCCGCAAGCGGGGTCCCTCCTTATGAGATTCCTTCCTTATGAGATTTTGCGCTGATTTTGGTAAAATCAACTCTTTCTTACCGAACGCGCGCTCATAAGGGATCCTCCCACCTGCGGTGGATCCCTCCTTATGAGATTCCTTCCTTATGGGATTTTGCGCTGATTTTGGTAGAATAAACTCTTTCTTACCGAACGCGCGCCCATAAGGGATCCTCCCACCTGCGGTGGGTCCTTCCTTATGGGATTTTGCGCTGTTCCCGTCTGAATTAGATCTTTCTTACCGAACGCGCGCCCATAAGGGATCCTCCCACTAACGTGGGTCCCTCCTTATGGGATTTTGCGCTGATTTTGGTAGAATAAACTCTTTCTTACCGGACGCGCACTCATAAGGGATCCTCCCACTAACGTGGGTCCCTCCTTATGAGATTAATCATTCATCATGAAGTTGATGAGGCGGTCGATGTCTTCTCTCTCGTATGCTACGATCTCAAGCTCCGGGATCTCACCGTTTGAGAAAATGTTTGCCATGGAAACGTACTGGCTCAGCTTTGATTTGAGGTTCAGTCTGTCGCCCTCACCGGTAACCAGTTCTACTCTTCCCTTGCACTGATCTACTACCTTGAAAAATTTGTCAATGTTTTTGATGTTCTGTACTTTCATGTCTGTTTACTCCTTTTCTTTATTTTATTGTAACTGTTCAGAACCACCTCCAAAATGCTGCGCATTTCGTCGGTGTGGCGTATCCGCCAAATAGATTTCCATGTAAAAGTGTTCATTCATGCAAGCATGATTCACACTTTTGCATGAAAATCTGCTTGGCTCTGAACAGTTACATTTTATTTATCTGTATCTAACCGAATAGCATCACGGATTCCGAATATCCACTTTAGCTCGCTGTCATACTACTTTTCCATTTTGAAGTTTCTGTCCTGATCCGTTTTATTTCGTCGCGATCGACTCAATCTCAAGCAGCACATCCTTCGGAAGTCTTGCTACCTCCACGCAGGATCTTGACGGATACGGCGCGGTAAAATATTTTGCATAAATTGCATTGATCGTCGCAAAATCATTCATTTCTTTGATAAATACCGTCGTTTTTACTACCTTTTCTGTCGAAGTACCGGCTGCCTCCAAAAGATTGGAAAGATTGGAAAATGCCTGCTCTGCCTGTGCCTCCACACCTGACGGGATCTCGCCTGTCGCCGGATTTACCGGAATTACACCTGAAGTAAATACCATGCCGTTTACCTCGATCGCCTGAGAATACGGTCCGATCGCTGCCGGTGCTTTATCGGTGCTGATTACTGTCTTCATAATCAAAACCCTCCTGAAGTGTCTGTCATTGTTGTCTTATATTTTTTAACCTGTTTATTTTACCGCATCCTTCCAGCGCCTGTCAATGGTGAGGAAGCACAGAAATAAGCCGGAAATTCTCATTTCTTTGTAAGTGCACTGTCCACCAGCATTCTGTTTTTTTCGCTGCGTTTTATAAAACCCATCAAACAAGACACCGGTGAAAAATATGGTTGTTCCTTCTATTTCAGCTTCCGGATCCGGTTCTCCGTGATCTCAATTCTTCCCTGCTTGAGCAACCTTCCGACCGCACGCTTGAACGCAGCCTTACTCAGCCCAAATTCCCTCTGGATCACTTCCGGACTTGCTTTATCTGAAAATGGCAGCACACCGTCAAATTCCTCAATGACCTGCATCACAAACTCTGCATCCTCGTCCATCTGGAGGTACGCTTTATCGCGGATACTCAAATCCAGTTTTCCGTCTTCTTTCACACCGGAAACACGTGCATGCACACGATCGCCGACCTTGATGCCGGATGTCCCCTCCCGCTTTGGAATTAATCCGGAATAACAGTCATCCACAGCCACAAACGCACCAAAATTATCACTCAGTTCATAGACCCTTCCACTCACCTCATCATTCAAGTGATACGGTGAATTCTTTTTCAGATATGGGTATACGCGCATCGTCGCACACAGTCGGCTGCTCTTATCCTGATACAAAGCCACCAGACACTCTTCACCCGGATAGACCTTTCCCGTCTGCTCCCGAAACGGAAGCAGCAGATCCTTTTCCAGACCCCAGTCCAGAAATGCGCCGATCTTTGTCACATCCTTCACTTTTAGTACCGCCGTATTCCCAATCGTCAGCACCGGTTCACGGCGTGTCGCGATCAGGCGGTCACTGGAATCCAGATATAAAAACACGCTCACCTTATCCCCGCATTTTATGGTTTCCGCCTCTTTTTTCGGAAGAAGCACCTTATCCTTGCTGTGCTCCTCTTCCGCCAGATACACTCCGAAATTTGTTTCTTTTACGACGGTCAATTCTCTTTTTTCTCCTGCCTGCAGCATAGTTCCTCCCCTTGAATTTTTATTTTTATTCGTCTTTCGTCTGTAAATATTTTCTGTCTTTTCACATTTTGCGCTGATCTTGACACCCTGATATCTTTCATACCGAACGCACCGCCCACAAGGGATCCTCCCACTGGCGTGGGTCCCTCCTTGTGAGATTGCTCATAAGGCATCCTCCCGCAAGCGGGTCCCTCCTTATGAGATTCCCTCCTTATGAGATTTTGCGCTGATCTTGGCAACCTAACTTCTTTCATACCGGACGCACCGCCCACAAGGCATCCTCCCGCAAGCGGATCCCTCCTTGTGAGATTCCCTCCTTATGAGATTTTGCGCTGATCCTAGCACCCTGATATCTTTCATACCGAACGCACCGCCCACAAGGGATCCTCCCACTAACGTGGGTCCCTCCTTGTGAGATTGCTCATAAGGAATCCTCCCACTGACGTGGGCAGCTCATAAGGGATCTCCCGCAAGCGGTCCCTCCTTATGAGATTCCCTCCTTATGAGATTCAGCAGTGCATATGGTTTTCCTTCTTCATCACAGAGACTCACTGCCACACGGTTCTCCTCCTGATGCACATACGGTACGATCACATCGTGCAAATGTGCCTGCTGGCGATACTCTACCACCAGGCGGGATGCCTCAAATCCAGCCGGAAGATATTCCTCCGCCATACGGATATACTGTCCGTTGTTCACGTGATGATTCGTATCAAGATGGTAATGACATACCGGAAATGGCTCCATTTTCACACTCTCTTCCGGAATCTTCATCTTCCGTGAACCGTACTCCATATCCAGTTTTTCTTCCAGGCCATAGCTGTTTGCATGTTCCGGCGGAACCTTCATCGGTTTTCCCGTCTTCGTATTCATCAGCACCCAGATACTGTTTGCTTTCGCAAGATAATTCCGGTTTGCATCGAGAAGCGCATAATTCCGGTATCCATAAAACATCTTAAATCCGTACGGCCACGTCTGTGCATAAATTTTCTCGCCAAGCACCGGTCTTCGCAGGATATCGATCTGCCACGAAAGGATCATCCACGCAGCGTCATGCTCGTACAGATAATTCATCCCAGCTCCGCAGTCCTCAGACTGAAACGTGGAAGAATCCTGAAAATAGTCCACCAGTGATACGAGTGTCAGCTTCTGATCCGGCCCCGTTTCACTGTATCTTACCCTGCTCTCAAATTCAAATGCCATACTGTATCCTCTTTCTGTCTGTTGCTTTTCCTTTTGTAAAGCGTGTCTATTATACCATTCTTCCCTGGATTTGCCCACTGTTTCTTTCTCAAAAAATACAGACGCGCTCTTCACCGACCGCGTATGCTTCGCTATCTTTTTCCATCATTCCGTCTGCTCCCCTTCGTTCGCCTCCTGCATCACGACTGACTCCGCATTTTCCGTATAATGGAGCCGAATCACCGCCTGCGGCCAGTTCAGACTCACTACTGCCTGTTTTCCTTTTTCTGCTCCTGCCTTTCGTATCTCATCCAAAAGTTCTCCGAGCACCTCACGCGTCAGATAGCCGCCTCTCCAGTGAAACGTCAGCATCTTCCCCTTTTTTGCCGCCTGAAGCGCCCGCTTGTAGACTTCGTCCGTCTTCGTAAATGAAAGTTTCTTTTCCTTATAATAGAAATGCGCTCCGTCATCACACTTCGGAGCCGATGCGATCAGCGGCTCATGATCACGGAACACATTTTTATCGTCCAGATTAAAATAATCATAGCGGATCCGCACCGCATCACCATCCCGCTCACCAAGCGAATTGTCAAAGGTCACATCCAGATGATAATACTGCCCGCCAATTCGGACGATATTCCACGTATGGCGGTATTTGATTCCTTTTTCCGGATTGTTTCCGCAGATCGCGATCATACACCACACACCAAGTGCATCGCACAATACCTTCACCGACTTTGCAATCCCTTCGCAGACCCCGACACCGTGTCCCAGCGGTCCGATGATCTCATGGGAATATGGCTTTTTCAGCTTATCATAGTGCACATTTTCACAGATAAAATCATGCACATACTGTTCTTTTTCCAATTCCGAAAGCTTCGCTGCCGGACGCACCAGCTTCTCCACCCGCGCAGCGAGTGCCTTCTGATGCTCGCGGATTTTGTTCTTCTCAAACATATATTCCGGCACAAAGATCAGATTCGTCGAGTCCAGAAAATAGCGGTACTTAAATCCCGTTGCCCAGAAAATCTCCGGATGATCCAGCCGAAGCTGAAAAAACACATCATATAGCCACGCTCCGTCCGGTTCCGGTATCTGCGGAATCTGTATTTCATCAGCCAGATCCAAAAGCCCGCGCAGCATCACCCGGTACGCCGCCTGTTTTGCCCGATCCATTTTCTGGTAGTAGTATTCTTCCGGTTGTTTCATTGGTTGATTGTCCTTTCCGTCCTGATTCTATTTGTTACCTGTCTGATTCATATCAAAGCGGATATTGCAGGTGCGCTTCGATGCCTGCTCACAGGCATTATCATAAATGAATCTGTTTCACTTATAATACAGGCAGTTTTCTGCCAGCTGTTTCTTACCTCGATTTTTTATCATAACGGTATTTTGTGCCTGTTGCAAGAAAAAAATGAGAGAATCGTTCAGGCTCAGTTTTTTCCAGATCCTGAACGGTTCTCCCTCATTTTGCAGCTATTTCATAAAATTTTGCCTGACATTTAGCAGTAACTATTTCACCGATAGTCCTTCATGTATTCCCCTCCCCGTGTGCTTCGATCAGTTCGTCGCACACCTTCATTCCTGCGCAGCTTTCTCTGCCTCTTTCAATGCTCTTCGAACCCCGGTTATAATACCTTCTGAGGTTGATGTTGCTCCACTGACCGCGTCAACTTCATACGTTTGTTCTTTCAGGATCGTATCGATCACTGCCATTGCATTTGTCCTGTATGGTTCATCTTCTTTGTTCTCCTGCAGACGAATATCTGCAATCATACCATCCACAATATCCACATCAACTAAGATTTTACCACCATAGCCGGTTCCTTTTCCTGTATAAGTACCATCTTTCCACACTGTTCCGGTTGAAGCAGATGATGTACCCGCAGCTTCTGTGTCTGTACCCGCAGCCTCTGTTTCCTCATGAACAGTTTCCGATGCTCCATCCACTTCTTCACTCTCTTGACCACAGGATGCCGTAATCAGATTATTCCATCCCGTTGTGACAATACAGGCCGCAGCAACCGCAGCCAATATCTGAAACAAAAGTTTTTTTCCTTCATTTATCTTTGTTTTTCTCAGACGCAGAACTGCATAGGTTGCAAACACAATAGAATATACCGTAATGTTTACTGCATATTCCACATATCCATGGACTGTGCCCGGAATCATTAACACCATAATATGCACGTATAAAAGACCGTAATACACATAAGCCAGACGCTGGATCTTTTTCCATTTCCTTGGATTCATCTTTTTCCGTATAACCGGAAAAGACATGATAAAAAGAGGAAGCATGATTGCAATCAGAATGATGCTGATCACACCTGCTGCCAGCTGTACTGCGGACATAGCATCCGGCTTTGTAAACATCATGATAAAGTATGTTCTTCCAAAAAAGATATTGTGGCACAGACACATAATAGAAGCCATGATGGAAAGCTGTCCGCGAATCGGCATCAAAGTTTTCATTGCCTTTGATCCGTTTTTCAATGTCGCCATATACATCACAACAACAAATAATGCGGTACCGATTGTTCCCCGTCGAAACATATTGAGTATGTAATCATTGAAAAATCCCGTTGTTTCCTTCGGAATAAACGCAAGTGCAGTACATAAAAGTATTGTACTGATATAAAAAGGCCACGGGTGCTTTCGCAGCATTTTAGCGGCAATAAATGAAAACAAAACTGCCACTGCCAGTGAAAATATAAACAGCATTTTATTTCCTCCCAAACCATATTGCACTACTGCAAGAATGGACACCTGACACTTGCGATGCCAGATGTCCATTTTAAAACTGAATCAAAGCGGATATTCGCAAGCCGCTTCGCTACTTGCCGGATCATAAGGGATCCTCCCGCAAGCGGGTCCTTCCTTATGATATTTCATAACCGAGTAGCTACTTCGCAGCTTATCAGGAGTGGCTTGTACCACTCCTGACACAAGCCACTCCACTGCTTATTGCTCCGCGCAATTGAAGCATGGGACTTGCTTGACTCGGTTAAATCTGATGTTTGAACTCCCACAGAGTTTCCTGCCTGACTTTGTTAAGCCACACCACCGTCAAGGAAAATATCGATACCAAACATCAGTTTAGCCTGACGTGCAGAAGTGCCGCAGGCATCAAAGCCATCTTCAAATACTGTCATACCGGCTTTACTTTCATCAACGATCTGCGGATAGGACTCTGTCGCATCATCATAAGCTGCCGTCCATGTAGTTGGATCATCATCCATAGCAAGACCAAACAGGAATGCAAAGCCACGTTCATTTTTGCTGAGATCCCAGAGTGTATCTGTTGTAGTACGCGGATCGCGCTGATCAGTATTAAATTGAAAAGATTCATACTGAATTGCAATCACCGGCTCGCACACATCGTAAAGTCCACTGTCTGCCAGCATGGCACGTGCATCAAAGGACCAGTTTGCTTCATCTTCCAGAAGCTTTGCAGAAACTTCTTCGTCATCCCACGGGCGGATAAAATAACGTTCACGCTCATACAGATCTTCATATGTCAGCTTATAATTATCTGTATAACGAGCTTTAACCCAATAATGCTCCGGATTCTCCATTGTATAACCGGTCTTTGTTCCGGTATTTACTTCAGTCGCCTCAATAGTATCCGGTGCATCTGCAACACGCATAGCCAGTGACATTCCCTCTTTGAACTCAACATCTGCTGCCTCAAGAACACTCTTTAAGGTAGCCCCCATCGCATGATAGCTGTTCATACCATGCATCGGGCAGGCAGCTGTAGAGAAGGATTCTTCCGTACACATAGCTTCCATTTCTTCATAGCTGAACACCTTTTCAGAAACAACATTTCCTTCTCCATCAATGGTACGAATCGTAAAATCCGTCGGACGTTTATTCTGAACAGTAAGCCCCAGGCAAACATCATCATAATCTTCCGCACAGAGAACAATTTCATACGTTTTCTCTGTACTGGGATCAACTGCAAACAGATCAGAATCAAGAATAACCTTTGTCGTACTTACTGTAACCTTCATATCATCGACCTGCATGTCTTCTGTTACTTCCTCAGAAATATCTGCCGGCATCTCACGGATATAAATGGTGTCAACAGCATCAGCCCAGTCCTCATCCTGTTCCTCTTCAAAAGAATAGGTTACCATTCCGGTAGCTTTCAGTACAACCGTCTCTTCTCCTGCTAATTCAGCTGCATTCGCACCTGTCATCGGTATTGCCATAGCTACAAGCGCTGCCGGAATCAGCAGCATTTTAGACAATTTCTTCATTTCATAATCCTCCTATTTTTCTTTGCTCTGTTTATCATTTCATTTTTTACGCTTTACAACAAGCACTACAACAGCCACGATTGCTGCCAGTGCAATCAGGTATGCGGCAATTTTTCCGGCGGATAAGCCATTTTCTTCTTCCAGATCTTCCGTCTGTTTTTCAGTCACTGCTTCTGTAACTGTTGCTTCTGTCTGCTTTTCAGTCGCTGCTTCTGTAACTGTTGTTTCCGTCTGCTTTTCAGTCGCTGCTTCTGTAACTGCCGCTTCTGTCTGCTTTTCAGTCGCTGCTTCTGTAGCTGCTGCTTCTGTCTGCTTTTCAGTCGCTGCTTCTGTAGCTGCTGCCTGCTCTGCATCAGCCGGAATCTCATACGTCACAGAATGTCCTTCTCCATCATTCATATAAAGTGCAGCAGCTGTTCCTGCATACTCTGCATAATCAAAGATGCCTTCTTTGTCAACTTTTCCTTTGCCGATCTGCTCCTGATTCGCATCATATACAATAATACGTGCTCCCTTCACAGTGGTTCCATCGCTGAACATGAACTTAACCAGTGTACCACCCGCTGATTCTGCAAGAGCAGCATGCGCACTTGCAATGGAAGCCAGGCAGAAACACAGCATGCAAGCAAACAGTAAGCTGGTAACAATCCTGTTCTTTCTGAACATCTCCATCCCTCCTTTCTTACTTTTTATTTGTATTCAGGCTAAGCATTTCAGGACGCACCTGTGCAATCATCTGAATAGCAAAGCCTGTTACAACCGCTTCAATAATCATAACCGGAATATGACCAATCATAAGACCTTCGATCGCATTGAACGGTCCAAATCCATAACGGACATTGCTCTCGATCAGCATAATCGATACGAACAGAATTGTTATAATAACGGATAATGCTCCTGCCGCAGCCCCGCATAAAAGATTTGTCCGCGAATTTTTCCCAAGATACGGCCGTATCAGCCACCCGACAAGCATAGCCGGAATCGAAACATCAATTACATTCGCCCCAAGACTTGTAATTCCTCCAAAGTGAATCGTCAGAAGTTGCAAGATCAATGACACTGCTATTGCAAACGGAGTCCTTCTTCCAAGTACCAGGCCGATGATACCTGACATAAGAAGATGTACCGAACTGCCCCCTATGTTTACATGGATCATCGAAGCCACAAAAAACACAGACGACATCAGCGCAATCTTCGGAAGCTCCTTTTCTTTAATTCCCTTTACCGACCACGCAACCAGTCCTGCCGCAGCTACACTGGTTACCGCCACTACCGGCGTTCCAAGTACACCATCCAGAATGTGCATATCCTACCTTCTCTCTTTATTTATCTTTATTTGTATTTATCCTTCTTTGTGCCTCTGCAAAACTAAGAGGTATTTTATCTGCACCTGCAAATAAACGTACAAGCATTGGAACTGCCAGCCCTGCTTTTTTCATCAGTTCTGCATCCTGCATAATTGTCTGATCACCTGCGGCAAGCACGCTTCCATTCGACATAACAATGACATGATCCGCCCATTCATAAGCAATATCCACATCATGTGTGCTTAAAATCTGTGTCATTCCATGTTTATGCAATACAGTAAGCGTCTCCAGAAATTGTTCTAATGATAGAGGATCGAGTCCCGAAAAAGGCTCATCCATCAGTAATATATCTGGTTTCATTGCAAGCACTCCGGCTATGGCACATCGCTTTTTCTGTCCAAGGCTCAGGTTATACGGTGATTTTTCCCTCAGATCAAAAATTCCAACCTCTTTCATTGCATCTTCCGTAAGCCTTTTCACATCCGCGTCTTTCATTCTCAGATTGTATGGTCCAAAGCTTACATCTGCTTCGACAGTCGGTGAAAATAACTGGTTATCCGGATTATCAAACAATAAACCTACGGTCTGGCGAATCTGATCGGCGTTCCTTTTTGTGATACTCTGACCATTTATGGAAACAGATCCCTTTTGCGGAAGAATTAATCCATTCAAATGCCGCAATAATGTACTCTTTCCACAACCATTTGCGCCAAGAATTGCCGTCTTTTTCTTTTTCGGTATGGCGGCATTCAAACAGTTCAGTGCATGAGTTCCATCTGCATAGGTATAGGACAAATCACATATCTCAACTGCATTTTCACTCATATCATCACCGTCCAATCTACATAGATGATTATAGTGGCAACGACAGCTGTCACCAATAATCCTACCAGATCTTTTCCTTTTATCCTGCCCTGTTCCTCAAATGGAATAACCCCTGAAAAGCAGCGTGAACGCATTGCCATATAAACATGTTCTGAACGATCATAATTTCTTATGAACATTCCGCCTATCACATAGCCAATATTTTTCAGAACAGACGGATGTGCCTTTGGTACAAACATGCGGGATTTCAAAGCCATTGTCTGTACACGGAACTCTCCCGTCAGAAGATGAATATAACGATTCACCAGAAACAACATTGACAAAATTACCGGAGGAAGCGGAAGCACAGCAATCCCTCGAATAAAATCGTCTGTGCTGCTTCCTGCCGTCATTGCAATCACAATAAAAACCGCCGCCATAACTCTTGCGCTGATCAGCAGCGCAAATCCTACTGCTTCCCGTGTAAGCGGAACTCCATCACTTAATGAAAGTGTTATCAACATCAGAAAGATAAACGGAGCTACATGCCGCAGATGATGGAATGCTTCATGAACGGACATTCCCGAATCGCATGCTATGATGCAGCATAAAATAACTGCCATTATCACCGGGGTTCCGGCATGTTTCGTCATCAGCAATGCAATCATCCACAACACTGCAGCAGCTAGCCGAATTCTGACATCCATCATTGTTAATATCTGTCTTTGCATTGTATTTTTTAAAGAAGCTCTACTTCTGCTTTGCTCTGAACTTTCAGAAGTAATTCAACCGGGCCGTCAGCATTCTCTTTTTTAACAGTTACCGTATCATCCTTGCATGAGAAACTATATCCTGTCGGATGTGTTTCATTCAGACCAAATACAATTTTTTCTGCAATTGCAGGTCCGTCCAGCTCCATAAAATTATGTCCATGAATACCGGTAAATACATTTTTATCTTCATCATCCGTCGGAATAACTTCACCATTTTCCATTAACATCACCCGACCGATTCCACGAATATGAAACAGCTCGCTTACACGCATGGTAACGGATGCATTCTCCGGATCCTGCTCCACTACTTCCAGATTCATTCCTGGAGAAACAATTGCATGAATGGCAAAAGGCGCTACTTTGTCTCCCTGATATGTCATCTCAAGCACTCCGGCTTTTACTGCCATAACCTTCAGGTTGACACGGACAACATCCTCCTTCATTTCTACGCTGATATTGTTTACGTCGATATCCTCGCCCGCAAGCGTTCCTGCAAAATCAGCAGGATCAAGCGCTTCTATTGAATCTGCCTTACAGCAAAATGTCAGATCCATATGCACCTGCTGATCTTCTTCTCCATGATTCTCTGTTGTTACTTCAATTCCGCTTACTTTAATATTCTCTCCCGCTCTCTGGCAGCAGCTGCTCTGGCCACCAGCAGCATCAGGGGCTGTATATTCTTCTGTCTCCGATACAACATCCTCTGTCTCTACACGTTTGGTGACCGGATCTTCCGGCTCTTCTCCCTTGGCAACCACCTTTACTGCAACAACAACAGACGTTCCAAGATATTCTCTTAAACGTGCACTGAGCTTCAGTTCGGTTTCTCCTTCCGAAAGTGCAGTAATAATCACCTTGCCATCCTCATATACCGCGTCTGCAATTCCTTCATTCTTATCTTTTATCTTCAAATCCGCATAATAAGTATCATAGCTGGTAGAATCACAGGTACAGTTATTATCTTTAGACAGGCAATTTGATCCACATTTTTGCGGACAATCTGACATTCCACATCCCGGCATCTGGTCTTCCTGCGCCGGATCAATCGTGACCGCCAGTTCATAAGTTTCTCCAACACCAAGCGTCAGTTCTTCAGCATCGCAGCTGATTTGTACCGTTCCGCGTTCAATGTAAGCCATTGCCGAAAATGGCAGCAACGTGCACGTCATGATCAGCGCACCCAAAACTCCCATTACTTTTTTCATGTTTTTGTCCTCCTTATATTGCACATTAATTTAAGTAAATATCCATCTGAACACAGTCTCCGCTTGTCTCCATCTGGTATCCACCATAATATCCGTCACAATCACCCAGCGCCGCTACAAACGGACCACTGTGATTTTTTACAACTCCAAGTTTTATCTCTTCCATACCAAGATCTTTTAAATAATCTCTAATCGGTGTACTTCTGACATATCCTTCGCTTTCATGCTCATGATCTGGTAATAACGGAGATCCGTTCTTTGCATATGCAAGGATCGGAATTGCCTTTCCGAATATAACATCCCCATCAGAAGTACACATATAGTACGCTCCGGCATCTTTTTCAAAATAACTGATGTCTTCAATGGTACTGAACACTTCTCCATCACGCCCGAACAGTTCAGCACGGCCATCAAAGTTCTCCAGTCCAAGCACTTCTTTCAGTAAAAAATCAAATCGAAGCCCTTCATAATAATCCAGATATCCACCAGTTCCCATAGATTCAATGTCTTCTTCATTTCCAATAATCCCGTACCAGCTTCCATAAACAGCCTCCGGATGTTCCAGTGCAAGTGTCTCCAATTCTGTCGTTGTCAATGTTTTTGTTATATCCAGCTGCCCGTCTTTATACAGATTGAAACTGAATGTAATCTCTGCACTTTCATCATGCGGAGCGCGATTATGCATTTCATAATGCAGATCGTCTCCCATCAAAATTTCCCGGACATCGCAAATCATCGTCTCATCTGACAAAATTTCAATTCCATCCTCTGGCATCACTCCGTCTGCCGATAATACGATAACTGCATCATCTCCCGCCGATACCGTTTTCTCCCCGGTAAGAATACTGACATCTTCATCTTCATCTACAGCCTCCGCACCACAAAGAGAAAGAAATTTTTTCATATCAAGCCCTGATATTTCTTTTCCTTCATACGATTTTGTAATACAAAGTTCTTTCAATTCCGCCTCTTCAGAAGCAATCTCTGCAAGTTCCAAAAGATTTGCCATTGAATAAATCTGTTCCATTTCCAGTCCACTGCCAGTCACTTTGACCGTACTATACATCGTCGTCAGATCTTGCGCATTGGCAGATATTCCTGCTATCAGCACTAAGCCAAGTACTATACTAACTGCTTTTTTCATAACTCTTCCTTTCTTTTTTTATTCGTTCTTTTGTAATACATGAAAAAAAGAGCTCTAATGAGCCCTTACAAAATAAAACTCCGCATAAATATGCGGAGCCATTTCGCCTGTAAAATAAAATCTCAACATTTCTCCAGCCATGGCTCGCAGCTTCAAAAAATACATACAAGCCGGTATTCTGGCTCGGAAATCACGGTATGCTTCCACCTTCCCGATATTCTCAGTGGCATTTTGAAAACATACTCCTTCCATACAGCAGCGGCACTGCACAGGATTCACACCTGTTTCCCGTTTAAAGTTCTTCTCTGAAAAGTTTTTAAAAAGAACTCACTTGTACGTTTGAGATAATATATATTTTTATTTACTTTATCATAGAAAACTATTAATTTCAATTCCTTTTTATTCTATTTTCTGCAAAACAAAAAAATATACGAAATATTTTCCAGCATTTTTATTGGCACAAGATTTTTCACCTGTATAAATTTTTATATTCTGAACAGGCAAAATGAAATATCTGGCAGATTCCGTATCTGCGTTCTATGAAAGAAGCTAAAAAATAAAATAACCATTTAAGTCCTGTCTTTTCTCCAGTTCTTAAATGGCTATCTCTTTACCTTACCGATAATCCTTCATATATTCCCCGTGTGCCTCGATCAGCTCATCACACATTTTTATGATATCACCGATATTCAGTTCCGCCGCTGTGTGCGGATCCAGCATTGCCGCCTGGTAAATCTTTTTTCGGTCCTTTGTCACTGCTGCCTCAATTGTCATCAGCTGTACGCCGATATTTGACGCATTCATCGCTGCCAGATGCGCCGGAAGTTTTCCGACCTTCGTCGGATGAACGCCCGTCCCGTCAATATAGCACGGCACTTCCACGCAGGCATCTCCCGGAAGATTTTCAATATATCCATCATTTCGGACATTTCCCCCGATCTTATACGGCTGATCCGTCATGACCGCTTCCATAATATAGGACGCATACTCTTTGCTGCGCTCGTGCGTGATCTTCCCGTCCCGCAGAATGTCCGCGCGCTCCTTTTCCCAACCTTCGATCTGTTTGATACATCGCCTCGGATACTCATCCAGCGGAATGTTGAATTCGTCAATCATCTCCGGATAGCGTGATTTGATGAACCACGGATTGTACTCCGCATTGTGCTCACTCGATTCGGTACAGTAGTAACCGAGGTGACGGATATACTCATACCTTACCATATCATTATGTTTTTCCCCGCACGTATTCTTTTCTTCCGCTCTTCTGCGAATCTCCGGATACAAATCCACCCCGTTTTTATCGTGAAGCTCCAGAAGCCATGCCATATGATTAATCCCGGCGATCAGCTCTGTTCTTCCCTCCAGCCGGTCTTCCATCCCAAGATCCTTTAAAAGACGCTCCGAGCACACCTGCACACTATGACAGAGGCCAACCGTCTTAATCTTCGTAAAACGCTGCATGTAGCCGGTGAGAATCGCCATTGGATTGGAATAATTCAGAAAAAGTGCATCCGGGCAAACCTCTTCCATATCCCGTGCAAAGCCCTCCAGCACCGGAATTGTTCTCAGTCCCCGCATGATTCCGCCGATTCCAAGCGTATCCGCAATCGTCTGCTGCAGGCCATATTTTTTCGGAATTTCAAAATCAATCACCGTGCACGGCTCATAACCGCCCACCTGGATCGCATTTACGACAAATGTTGCATCACGAAGTGCATCCTTTCTCTGCTCCACGCCAAGATAAGTTTTGATGACAGATCTTCCCTCGTTTACGTTCTTGTTGATTGCAGAAAGAATAATCCGTGAATCCTCAAGCCGCTTCGCATCAATATCATACAGCGCAATTTCGCAGTTCTGAAGTGCCGGTGTGCACATACAGTCTCCAAGCACATTTCTCGCAAAGACCGTGCTTCCAGCTCCCATAAATGTAATTTTCATTCGTATCCCTCCTTATTTTCCGAGTGATTTTTGGATAGTTTTATTGTATAATCTTCTTTGTAAAACGACTATTCACTTTGTGTCAGAAACTTGTGGAAATGTTGTATCTTCTCTCTGCCTGGAGTAAGTAAAGCGGACATTCGCAATCCGCTTCGCTACTTGCAGGATCATAAGGAATCCTCCCGCAAGCGGGTCCCCCTTATGATATTTCATGAACGCAGTCGCTTCGCGACCTGTCAGTGGGTGCTTTCAACTCCCACTGACATAAGCATCCCCCTTATCCACCGCTTAGTGCTCCGCGCACTTGAAGCGGGGGAATGCTTATCTGCGTTCAAACTGCGCCTGATACTGGCAGGTTCTTACCAACTGCTTAGCGCTTCTCGCCGCCCATATATGCTTCATTATTTCATTATATAAACAAGGAGTCACCAAAATGTCCGGACATACACCGCATCCTCAGTCCCCACTCACTATCTATTTCTGCGACAGCGAAAACTGCCAGCCCCGCCACTTTTACGGCCCGGCAGTGCGACCGCATTATCTTCTCCATGTCATACTGCGCGGCCGCGGAATTTATCAGCACAGGGGCATAACCTACACACTCTCCCAAGGCGATGCTTTTCTCATTACGCCAATAGAGATCACCTACTATCAGGCAGACGAAACCGATCCCTGGAGCTATGCCTGGGTCGGATTTGACGGAACTGAAGTTCCCCAACTGCTCTCCCACACTGTCTTTTCCGATTCGGTAATCTTTCGGAACACCGATCCGGAACGTATTTCCGCCTTTACCGGACAGATGCTGCGCCTGCTGGAAGCCTTTTCTGAGAATCCATCCGATCTGCTTACTTCCGCCGGACATCTTCTGCTTCTTTTTTCTTTCATGCAAAAAGCAGCCCCGGAATCTTATTCCGAGGCCTCGCTGCAATATCTTACAAAAGCAAAAGAATACCTGAAAAATAATTATGCCTATCCGGTCCGCATTTCTGACACCGCCCGCTACACCGGCATCGACCGCACCTACCTCTATCGGATCTTTATGGAGCATGAGCATCTCTCGCCCAAAGAATATCTGATGCGGCACCGTCTCCGCACAGCCACAGAAATGCTCTGTACCACCGACTACTCCATTACGGAAATCGCCCTCTCCTGCGGCTTCCGTGATGGCTCGGCATTTTCCGGATATTTTCGTGAGCAGGTGGGGATGACACCGAGGGAGTTTCGGAGGGGGCACAGGTGAGCTTTATGGTTACCCAAATATTGCTACTTTCCATGATATGGACAAATCCAAAGAGTGGAGTCCTGAAACTTGAAATTTCTTTTCCTGTTTTAGCGTCAAATTTTCATCAAAACTGGTTTTATTGAGTTTTCTATAATAGCCTTTTTTCATTAAAACCCATTCTGTTGAGTTTTCTGCGGTATAATCGCATTAGAAATCTCATTTTTTTAACCGAATCAAGTAAGTCCCATGCTTCAATTGCGAATATCCGCTCTGACCCAAAGAAAGGAACTGACACAACTATGAATAATAGAACTGGCACTATCATTAATAATCTCTCTTGAGACATGACATACCAATCATTTCATCCCTCGCCCCTGCCTCCTGTTCCACCAATTGCATTTACACCTGAACTGGTCACTAAATTGATCGATACAAACAAGAAGCTGGCAACCCTTAACGGTTTATCTGTACGTATTCCCAATATGAATTTATTTGTATCTATGTATGTTCGAAAAGAGGCCTTACTTTCTTCACAAATCGAAGGTACGCAATGTACACTTGACGATATCTTAGATCCTCTGATCGAGGAAAATACAAACCTGAATGTTTCCGATGTTGTCAACTATATCAAAGCTACAGAATTTGCGCTTAAAAGATTGCACTCATTTCCATTATGCAACAGACTCATAAAAGAAACACATGCAGTTTTAATGCAGGGAGTTCGAGGTCAGGAAAAAAGTCCAGGCGAGTTTCGTTATTCCCAAAACTGGATTGGCGGCCAGGGCAGTACAATTAAAAATGCCCGTTACATTCCGCCAAATCCAGAGGATATGCAAAATGCCATGTCAGATCTGGAACAATATATAAACAGTGATGATGCGCTTGTCCCCCTTATTCAGGCCGCTTTAATTCATTATCAGTTTGAAACCACACATCCGTTTCTTGATGGAAATGGACGTGTCGGACGTTTGCTCATCACCTTATTTTTGATGGAAAAAGGAATCCTTTCTTCCCCTGTTCTTTATATTTCTTACTTCTTAAAAATAAACCGGATCGAATACTATGATAGAATGACACAAATACGCAAAACAGGCGACTATGAACAATGGATTTTATTCTTTCTCCAGGCACTATCTGATTCTTCCGATGATGCGATTCAGACCATTGATAAACTGACTGATCTTCACATCAAAAATATTTCTTTATTTGATGATCTCTCAAAGCGTCAGAAAACCAATGTGCTTAAAGTTTTTCATTACCTTGAAACCAATCCTATTATTGATATTCAAAAAACTGCGGCTGCGTTAGATCTATCCTACAATACAGTTGCTAAAATCGTTGCTTTACTGACTGAAAAAAATATTCTGCAGCAGACCGACAAATCAGGAAAAGCAAAGATTTACTCGTATACAGAATATCTTGATATTCTTCGTAAAGATACGTAATTCGAAGCGTAAGAATGAATTCATAAAAATCACTGGCAATATTTCAAAGCAAAATATCACCAGTGATTTTCTTCACTAATACAACGATTCCACAAAATCTTCAAGTGATTTTTCTGTTGATTCAGTCCTTCCCGTTTCATGATTCCAAAATACAATCTTTTTTTCTTTCAGAGAATAACATATATAATTTCCAAATGGATCAATTCCGAATGGGATTAAATCTTTGTCCTCAATTACTTCTAAAGCGTCAAATACCGAATCTACTTCTGGCTCATTCTCATTAAAACAAAGCACTGCACCGAAGACTCTCTCGTTATTTCCAAGCATGAAATTATATCTTGAGGGGGTTGAAGCATTTGTTTTCAATATAAATTCTTTTAATTCATCCGGAAATAATATCTGTCTCTCTTTTTCAATCTCATCAAACACTGCTGGATCGGATATATCGATCTTATATTTCCATGTGAGTTCCATTTTATCCTCCTATCTGCAGTCAGCACCGCCACCCCAGACACTGCGTCCTCCTGTGTGTCGGCAAGCATTATGCTCTCTGGCATCTACAAGCTGCATTTTACCGGGGATCTCATTATGATGCCAGGTCAAACCTGAAATGCGTGGTTCGCCATTTTTAATCTGTTCCAGCTGACGCGGCGCAAACTGTTTTGCCAGTTCAGGATCCTTTTCTATCTGCTTTACCAGTTTTTCCGTACAGTATTTAAACTGTTCCGTGTCAGAAGCAGTTCTCAATTCTTTTGGGAGCACTGTCTCAAATTTACTGTCAAATTTCGGGAAAACGCCCTCTACCTTTTCACCATCAAGCACAAAAACATGCTTTTTGTATTCCACACTCGTTCCCGGATAGGTTTGTCCTTCCAGGCTTTCATTAATTGTCGGAATATGCCTCGGCGTTTTGACTTCATTTTCTGCATTTTCAAAGGCTTTTGTTGTTTTTTCCGTTTCATCTGTTTTCTCAGAAAGTTCCTGAACTTCGTTTATCCCAAATGGATTCATCCTATCACCTCACCCTTGACAAATTCCTTCCAGGTATCGAGGTATTCCATCGGCTTACGATAGCGCTCGATCTGTTCTTGCAAAATGCACTCAATTGCTTTATTTTGTTTTTCAACAGCAAGCCCTTCCAGGAGTGAATCCTGTGCATAAATGAATACATTTTTCCATTCCTCGATGGAATCAGCCTTTTCTGCCTCTTGTTCCGTAAAAGAATCACAAACCAGATCATAGATCACCGAACTAATGTCATTTTTCACACACGCACCATTCTTTCGCAGTGCCCTCAGTGCTTTAATCTTCACCTTCGTTGGGATATCCATCCCTGCCATCATTTCAGTCAATTCACCGATTGTCATATCCATTCTTTCCCCAGAACTTTTATTCAAAAGATTTTGAATCAGACTCCGCTTCTCTCCCAGTAAGGTAATACTGTTTGTTTCTGGTTTTCTATACGCTCTCTCTTCTCCCTTGAACTTTTCTATTTTGCAGAGCACCGGTTCCAGCCAGTCATTCTGATATACTACGCCAACCCCCTTGGGAAGTTTTGCGATTTCATCCAACTGATCGTTTTTCAACCCGGCTGATTTTCCTGCCAGATGCCTGTCCTGTTCATCTGGAAGACGCATAATAATCTTTGTATTCGTATTCCTAATTGCCGACATATCCACCGCACTCGGTGACTGATCCGCAATAATAAAGCCTTCTCCATAAGTCCGCATTTCCGCAATCGCATTTGAAATCATTTCTACTGACTTTCCGACAACATTCGAATCATCCAAATTCTGCTCCGTTGAGGTTCTTTTCAAAATATTATGTGCCTCTTCCAAAACCGTCACATGATGCAACGAAACATTCATTTCTCCGGCGGTCGACATTCTATACTCACTCAACCGCATGATCAAAATGCCCATGATCAGTGATTTTGTCTCTGAAGACCCGATACGACTAATATCAACAATTACTTTCTCATCGAAAAGTTCCTGATCCTTAATTTCATTTACCGAAAAAATCTGCCCGTTTAAGCCATTTGTAAGAGATCGGATTCTTGTGACCAGGGAGCCCGTATAATTACTCTTTACTTCCTCCGAATAAGCAGAATTTTGAATAACTGCAACTAGCTCATTCAGCAAGTCCGAAAAAGCAGGAAACAGCTGATCACTATATCGGTTCTTAGATTCTGCAAGATCCCAGCCGCATGATTCATATGCCTGCAAAACAGCTTCTTTGAGAACTGCAGGCATTGCGGCGTACATTGGCCAGCATACATTAAACACCTCGACCAAGCGGTCAATATGCTCCAGAATATGAACTCCCTTTGGGAAACGGAACGGATTAATTCTCAGGAGACTGGTATATTGCGGATTTGTTCCGTACACATGCACATCCGACTGTGCACCAAATATATTTTTGTACTCGCCTTTTACCGGTTCAATAATCAGATATTTTACACCAAAGTTATCTAGCTGACGTATCATTTCATAAATGGTATTGCTCTTTCCAGAGCCAGTAGAACCAGTTATAAACGTATGCATCGCCAGGCTGTTTACATTCAGAAAAGCCTTACTGTTTCCAGCACTTCCCATATTAAAAATTTTCCCGAGATTAATTCCTGTTCCCTGTTTTGCTCCGTCATAAGTAACGATTTCTTTTCCGAAATCCGCATGTTCAATAACGGGAAGACCACACACGGATCTTCTCGGCAATCCCATATGTATAGCCAGTTCATTTCCACTGACCAGCGAACACGGCGTCACTTCAATATTTCCTGCCGGTCCATTATATCGAAAAACAGGATGAATAAAATTTTTAACATACTGACTGATCATCTCTGTTTTTTCCCGCTGAAACTGTCCCCAGGAATTGATTGCTGCAATTTCCACGCCAGAATTTTCCCCACGCATCAACGCTTTATAGGTCGATGCAGCAACCTCAGCCGCATACTGATCATCGGAAAGGAAATAGGCTGCACATTCATACATTCCAAGGCTTTCAAATTCATCGATCCGCTTTAATTGCTTGTTGATCCGCTCTAGGGTATCTTCAATCGATTTATCATGAAGCGTCAGCGTCATTCCCTCTGAAATGCCCTTCGTATAGCCTTCAGTTCTGGATATTCCATAATTAACCGTATCTGTCGTTCCATCACTTGAACCTTCAACCGTAGAAAAGCCGCTGGAAACTGATTCATTCCTTGATGTCGAATCTGATACATTTTTTGTGATTGCCGATCCAAGCAAACCAAGACTTCCGGAAATAACTCCCCCTACAGACAAGCTGATATTTCCGGTCAATGGAGCAAGTGCCGCCCCAAGTAAAGACGCAGCACTTGCTACACCTTTAATGGTCTTTCCCGCAACACTTTCTCTTGACTCCGAATGCGAAGTCGACGAACCAGTTGTCCTAGTTTCACTTCTTGTCTCCGAATGATTATCCGTATGAGTTCTTGCCTTACTATTGCCATTCGTTTCCGCAACAGAATAATTAAATGAATGATTACTTGCGTAATTCACCTGAGTACTTGCAAAAGCAGATAACTGTGTATATACATTTTCATATCCTTTTCTAAGCTCCCGCAACTGTGCCTGTGATGTCCCGTTTGCAATGATAATCCCAGTGTATTTTTCTCCCTGCATGGAAAGGACCAGTTTTTCCAACCCCTGTACGAAAGACTGATTGGAAGAATCTTCATGCGCTTTATCATTAGCGACACAGGAAACTGCCGAAATACTTTTCGCCTTTATCCGGTCGAGAATTTGCTCCATATCTTCAATCGTATAATCATCAGAGGTTTTAATACCAGGAAATTGTCCTTTCATGGCATTTTCCACAGTGTTTTTCAGTGAGCTGATCGTTCTGTATTCATCCTGCGAACGTACTCCCATATAAAAATCAGTCTTTACCCCATCACTGTCTATAATAATAAAGACCGCGCTGTCTGTAATAGACAACGCATTAAAAACGCTGGCGAATTTATAAGTTGCCAATTCGTTTTTTTCATATACCATTTCTGTGATCTTGAAAAAACGCACATTGTCCCGAATATTTGAACGTATCATATTCCTGCTTAGCGGTACGATTTCCATTTTTGACAATTCTGAAATGTAATTTTTCAAAATTACATCATCTACAACCTTTAATGCAGACTGATATCCATCAGCAATATTTGTATAATCAGGAACCGAAACCGCAGAATCTGCCCTATCTCTTCGTATCACTTCCTCCATCAAATATCCCCCTTGTCACTGACAATCAGTGCAACACCAACCGCTGCGACTGCCAGACCGCCGACAGTCAAAGCAACCTGTGACGTACAAATGCCAGCTACCGCCGCGACTCCACCTGCTGCCGTCACTCCTGCGCCAATTTGTTTGCGCGTAAGGCCATTGCTTTGTTCTTTTGATCCGCGCTCTGCTTTGTTCGCTCTTTCTGCCTCAATCTTCTCTGCTTTGTCTCTATACAGATAACGAACCATTGCTTTTAAAAGATCGACTCGTTCTTTTGAGAAATTATCGACAAGCGTAACCATCTGCAGATTAAGATAATCCTCATTCCATGATGCTTTATCATAATTAAGTTTCTCTCCATCATGTTCTGCATAGATATCTCCCAACTTTTCTGAAGCATACTGCAACATCTCATCAAACAGTTTCGAGGTTGGGTCTATCAAAAGACTGTCTTTCAGCATAATTCGGATACGAAGTACTTTTCCAGACTGTACTACTTCTTTAAATTCATTTGTTATTGCCATTATGTACCTCCCTACTTAAGCAAAACTTTCTTTACAAGTTCTGATATATCAGTTGCTAGCTTCTTTATTTCATCAAAATTCGTATCTTTTACTTTTGTCGTGTCTAGTAATCTCTTAATTTTTTCTGCATCATCCTTTATTCGCTTCGTTGCAGTAACCTTAGCGTCTTCACAGTTATTAAAACTCTTCGATCTTTTTTTCTTTTGCTCACCTTCTATAGTTTTTTTTACTGCATTGCTATTTCTTTCTTTTCTCATATTAGTACTTAATAACTTATCAATAACTTTTTTTAAATGATCAATCCGCTCCTTTGAAAAATTATCAACTAACTCTACTAATTCATGATTCAATGTTTGTTGATTCCATTTTTCCGGGTTTCTTTCAAGCTGTCCGCCATCATAATTGACATAGATATCACGAAACTCAGCATTTGCACATCTAAGCATTTTTTCAAATTTTCCAAATGAAGGATCTATTATCAATGAATCTTTAAGCATAATTCTTACACGGAGTAAGTCTCTCTCCTCGACCGCTTTCTTAAATTCCTGCGATATCATTTCTTTCATAAACTACCTCATCAAATATCAAGAATACTTCTTATTCGGTTTTGAATATCTTCCAGCCAGTTTAATTTAGCCTTAGAGGCATAAAGTCTTTGCTCGACATTTTCATTATCTTCTGCACAAGCTTTAAGTTCTCGTAATTTCTTTTCTAATATTTTATCAAGTTCTTCAAACTCCTTCATAAACTGCTCTTTAATATTTTCTGCCTGCTCCTCTGCCTTGATTGCTGCCTGATCAACATTCGCACGAAGGTTCTCTTCCACGCGCGAGAAAAAACGCTCTGAAAGTTCTGCTCCATTAATATATGTATGTTCAACCCATCCATAATCATCAATGATATCATAATCCACATCAAAATTCGTTCCAAAAGTATCATTCATCCACCGTCTAAAACCAATCACTTCTTTGTATTTCTTGTGATTGCCAACCACCTCCCATTCCTTTTCTGTTTTCTCTGATTCACTCAATTCAGCTTCAATATTGTTTAACCTATTAATGTCTCCCTCCATCATTTTAAGCGGATCAATCCTTATTTCTCCGACATTCAACTCTTGCGCTAATTCAGATATTTTTTCCTTATATTCTTTAAGCGATTTTTTCGCAGCATCATATACGCAACTTTTAATCAGGCTTTCCATTTCAACTTTAATTTCGGCCTGAAGTTTAGCCGCATACTCCTCAAACCCTTTGTAAGCTTCTTCTGCCTCCCGTTTACTCATTTTATCATTTTCGCTTAACCCTATTTTTGCTGTTATTTTTTCTTGAAGAAGAAGTTTAATCTTTTTTACTTTTTTCCTAATTATACTCTTATAATCTTCATTTTTTATAATCTTAACTTTAAATTTTTTTGCTTCTTCTCCACTTGCAAGTTTTTTGTTTATAATCTCAATTTTAGCAAGAATCTCCTGTTTCTTTTCTTGATTTTCTGCAATTTCCTGCTTTGTGCTTTCAAACGATTTCGCGCTTTCAAGACACTTTGAAAAAGTATCCACAATATTTTTGATTTTCGCTGTCTTTGCGTATTTTTGAACATACGTCCTTATCGCCATTTCAATTGGAACAATGCCACAGTGAATCAAAGCTTCTCCTTTAATATCGCCGCTGTTTCTCATCTTAATGAGCTGGCTTTCAATTTCTCCCCGTATGGATGGGGTAAGCGGTGCCATTTTTTCAAAATACATTTCTTCATTCTTGTTAAACTTCTTTACTTTGCCTTTTGCCTCGTATACATCGTCATCGTCATCATCATCACTTTCTGCAAGAATTGTCCTGATATTAAGTGCCGTAAGCGCAGAAGCCGGATAAATATTCGGATTCTCAATTCCATTATCATGCAGATAATCTCGGACTTTTTTCAATGCCGCCTCAATATTATCCTCCTTCTTCTTAAACTCATCCAATTTATTTACAACAAATATGAAACGATCCCGTGACTGCTTACCACCGACCCTCATACTCTCAGCCACATAATTCAGCAAACTATAATCATCATTTACTGCAAGCTGAGTCGCATTTAAGATATAAAGTACGACTGCTTTTGAAGATTCTTTCAGCATCCGGACAGTCGCTGCTCTATGTTCCGGATCTCTTGAATTGTTCGGACCTGGAGTATCTACGAGTACAAGTGCTACATCATCCGCTGTAACAAATGGAATATTCCCTTCCACTTCAATCCGCGAAACCTGCGGATTGCTGTTCAAATCATTCATAGTTTCAAGCGAAAGCTCCGGCTGTACCTTGATAAGATTATCATTCGCATCGTACACTTTTGCCATAAAATGATCCGAATCATTATCTTTTATCTTTGTAATTGTCGCAGTGCAGGCTTCCTGTTTTGCCGGCATCAGTTTTTGACCAAGAAGTGCATTAATCAGCGTCGATTTACCTGCACTCATTGTCGCAACGACATTGACTTCAAATTCCTTGCCTTTCGCCAGATTAAATGCCCGTATCAGATTTGGTTGTTTCAGTTCTTCAAATGGACCCGCCTGAATCTCATCAAAGATTTCATCAATCGCACTTTCTTTATCCCCCACTTCTTTCGCAGGTATGTGTTTCAGTTCGATATTTAAGCCACTTTTCTTTGCTTCCTTCGCCATGGCTTCCACATCTTCATAGTCAAGAATTGTACCATGAAATGTAATTCTAAAATCACGGCTACAGCATTCTTCAAAAAGAATTTCCGGTAATTCCTCGATCCATTCCTGAAGACGACGCTCCCCAAAATTTAAACGACTGTTCTGTTTTGGCGCAGCTCCGTCAATTGTAATTGATGTTTCCAAGCGATATGGATTGTACTCAATAAATATTTCTCTCATAGTTCTTTTCACCTCATATTATAATTATAAATCATTTTTTCCAGATGCAATAAACCAGAGTGTAACAAAAGCAAACGGTTCTGATCTTTCCGCCCAATATCAATATTCTCTCTCACTTCCTCCGGATAATATCTTCCAAGCTGATATTCCGCTTTCTTCATTTTTCTGGATAAGCGCTCATATTCATCCTGATCATCCTCATCCAATGATTCCGAAAATATGCTCATTTTTGCGAGATACGCCGCATAAGATGATACTGGAACAACTTCCGGATTTTCAAATCCAAGATTCGTTAGATCAAACACAACTTTTTTTAGTGTTTCTTCGATAGAATCCTCTCCTCTTCTAAAGCGATCTACCTTATTCACCACAAAAAGAATTTTCCCCTCATAGTTTTCCTGTATAAACAACAGGTGTTTTCTATCATCATCTGTTCCAATATTCTCACCATTCATTAAATAAATGAGCAGATCCGCTTCCGTATTACGAATTGTCTCCTCAGTCAGTAATTTGTGGTCTGTATTCTGGGAAGAATTTACTCCCGGCGTATCAATAAGCCAGACTCGCTTCGGTCTCTGTCCAATAGTTCTGAAAAAGGCACCTACTGTAATTTTCGGACTTGGATTATCTGAATTATCATCCATTAACGTCTCATAATCAGCATCCAAATCCAGCAGATAATCCCACTCATAACAGAATCCGTCTTCATACGGCTTATTCACAATTTTATGTATCTTAGCTGTACAGGCATCGTTCTGCGTTTTATTCACCCTTTTTCCTACAAAGGCATTTAAGAGCGTTGATTTCCCGGCGCTCATGTTGGCAGTAACAATAACTTTCACAGGCTCTTCTTTAAAGAACTCACAATTTCGATCCCAGCATTTTTTCAAATATTCAATCTGACTTATTCCATCCGTAGAAACAGAAGAATCATACATTGCTTCAAATACACGGCGTAATTTTTCCTGATAAAAAATCGGATAAACCGATGATAACTCTGTATAAATCTCCTTTCCCTTTTCTTTATCGCCAAATGCACAAATAAAAATGCAGTCGATAATCAAACAGTAACTATATGTAAAAATCTTAAACGGATGAACTCGTGGTATCAATACAGGCCTTATATCTGTCTGTAAATTAAAATTCTTGTAACGATATTGCCCTGCATCTTTCAACATTTTTTTTACATAAAATGCCAGTGTCTCATTCGCCCAGATGTCACTTGCAGAATACGTCCGCACAAAATATTCCAATACATTTAGATATTTAATCTTATACGTATCTTCTTCATCCAGGATTGGATGTCGACCAAGCATTTGAGATGCTTCCAATACAATGGGATTCACTTTTCATCACCTCCAGATTTCTTTTATTTCTGTCACATATATACGGGCTGAATAATTCTTTTCCTCTCACACCTCTTCCACTTCTCCCTGTCCCTTCATCCAGAAATGTATCCCATCTCCAAACACCTCCGCCTCGATCAGCATTCCATCCTCATCCCTCTTGATGATCTTCGCGGTCGGCAGGCGGTCCAGGATGTAGTCCGGGCAGGTGCCGTGATAGCGGAAACGAACTTTTTTCAGCTTGCCTCCGTACATGAACTGGATGCGCTTGCGCAACTCGCCTTCCTCAAAGCGGGAGGCGTACTCGACCGGAAAGTGGTCGTCCAGAACTTTCAGGCGCTCCAGGCGGTCGACGCGGTAGATGGTCGGTGACTGCTCGCGCGGGCTGCCGTAAACTATCTGATAGGGTTCGTATGAATTCTCTTCATCCGGCTGAGCCGCTCCACAGGATTCTTTGCAAAACGCCTGATTTCTTTCTTTAAAATCAGCATTCAAACTCTGCGTCAGCTTTTCTTCACCAGATACAGATGACTTATCAGGCGGCTGTTTTTTCTCATTCAAAATGTGCTCCCTGATCTGTGCAGAGCCATTTACTGAATCACTGTCTGCCCGTTCTTTTTCCGGCACTTCTTTGTTTTCCGTTTTCTTCTCCGGCTCAATATACGCCAGCAGATAAAAATAAAACTCCGAAAACAAAATCCCGACCGGCCGTACCCTGCGCGCCACCAGTTCCTGGCAGCTCGCTTTGTGGTAACGGATCTCAAGATAATTCTGGTTCCACACGGCCTGCTCCAGCTTCCAGAGCGTATCGAGGAGACGTTTGCCATGGTGCAGGTCGGTGTAATGGTAGCGCTCATTTTCGATAAAATTGTGCAGCTGACGCTGGGCATCTGGATTTCCGCAGCGGATCAGTTTGCCGAGCATCGGAAAAAGTTCTTCGTGCATCAGGCAGCGGCTTTCAAGCAGTACTTTGCAGATCGCCAGAATCTCTTTTGCCTCAAGGCGGTCCTGCTCTCCGGCGATCATCCGGTAGCCGCCGGATGCGCGGTCGTAGATCACCTGCCGTACTGCTGCCCCGTACGTCTGCTGATTTTCCAGAAAGCACTGGATATCGTTTAAATCTCTCTGAATCGTGCGGGTGCTGACCTGAAACGCATCGCTTTCTTTTTGTTTATCAATGGTTTCTCCTGCCTGCAGTCTTGTGTAGAGCGATAAAATCCGCTCCGCTTTGTTTTCTGTTTCCCCCATTTTTCTTTCCTTTCGTTTCCACCCTCTTTAGAGCGTGTTTGAATTGCAGAAATCATTTTTCAAACGCGCTATAGCTTTCTTTCATCGTTAAAATTATACGTCAATAAATATTATTCTGCAACGATTTTACAAATAATATTAACGATGTATTACCATTCAGAGTCTAATGGATTTTTGTATTGCCGGGATAAAAATCCTGCATTTTTAAGGATGCGTTCAAACGGACATTCGCAATCCGCTTCGCTACTTGCTCATGAACGCAGTCGCTTCGCGACCTGTCAGTGGGAGCTTTCAACTCCCACTGACATAAGCATTCCCTTTACCCACCGCTTAGTACTTCGCGCACTTGAAGTGGGGGAATGCTTATCTGCGTTCAAATTTCATCTGGCGGATACTCCGCGATAATAAAATACAAGGCACTCTGCCCATTAGCTCTGACATCAATAACAACAGGGTGGTGATTTTCTATGGTTCCTGTACTGGAACGTATCACGTATTACCGGCTGCAGAAAGGCTGGACGGAATATCAGATGGCGGAAGTCTCAGGACTGACTCAGTCGACTATCTCTTCCTGGTACCGTAAAAATATCCTTCCGACAATCCCGTCGCTTGAAAAGCTGTGTACAGCCTTTGGCATCACGCTCTCCCAGTTTTTTGCTTTTGATGAAAAAACGGTCACGCTGACGCCGGTGCAAAAGTCACTGCTTGACGAAGCTTCCAGACTTACGGAAACGCAGCAGCTGGCTCTTGTCGAATTTTTCAAAACACTGTAACGGTTCAGATCCAACAGTCACAAGATGGTTTCCTCCTGCATGCATTCCATGCAGAGACGAAACCCATAGCGGAAGCCGCGCACAAATCCGGCTTCTTCTCCAACTTCTGCCGCAGCGCACAATTGGTCGATCTCTGAGAAATCGTTCGGATGTGCTGCGGCAGATTTTTCTGTTTCGTCGCTTATTGCTTCATTCGCCCGTGCAGACTTTTCTGTCTCACTGCTTCCTCTTTCATTCGTCTGCCCATTCTCTGATGTTCTGAACCGCTTCTTTATTTCTGCCTCGCATTTTTCTCCTGTTTCTGCTCCGGTCACTTCCTTTTTCACTGCACTTTGCAGCATTTCTTCCTTATCAGGTTCTTTCGTGCACTTTAACAAGTTTCTCAACTCTTCTCTCACCCTCTGTTCAATCGGATCGTCATACTCCTTTTCCATCTGCATCTGCATGTATAGTTTTCGAATCATCTCATCCATGTATGCCCCTATGAACCTGCCCGGTCGGCACATTCATGCTCCCTTCCTTTCCTGATATGAAAATGCTGCTGTCACTGTTCTAATCAATTTCAACATGCCTCCAGGTTTGATACACGGATGCACTGCCAGATTTCTTTTCTGTCTTCCGCAAACTACCCGACTGCCTGTTTTATCGATTCTCGGTGATCCCTGCATCTGCTTGATGCGTCCATTACACCGGACAGCAATCTGCTCTTCTGCATCTTTCTACCTGCATTATATAAAGTGATCTGGACATATATTGACATTTTGGGAAATTTTCTGCACTTTTTGAACGCAGTCACGGAGCAATCGTGTTTATAAGCAAATGTCAAAGCAGCGACCCGCTTCACTCCGTCAAATCCGTTCCGCAGCCGATGCCACTACCAATCGAAACAACGTATCCTGCCAGGCTGTCTCTTTGCACAGCAGGATAGATGCTCTCCGCCGTTTATTTGTATTATTCCGTTCTTCTTTTTGTGCGTTTTTCTTGTTTTTATCGTCTTTTTTTCTCTTTTATTGGTTGAATTATACAATATTTTCTAATTCACAACCACCACTTCAAGTGGTGGTTTGTGTTAGCCCTCATAAGGGCTA